>Ga0160473_100097_pt1 | contig 90908 bp, 88 predicted proteins | sample HID1975I_E11MG_FD_108217 | JGI IMG/M metagenome (GOLD analysis project Ga0160473, IMG submission 108217) | Enriched soil microbial communities from UW Madison campus, WI, USA - HID1975I_E11 MG | ecosystem: Environmental > Terrestrial > Soil > Unclassified | place: USA: Madison, Wisconsin...
CATTGCCACCCGCGATGCCGTGCTGGTGCTGCCGCGTGGCAGCAGCCAGGACGTCAAGCGCGCCGTCGCGGCCCTCAAGCGCGACGGCCACATCACGCTGGATGGCCCGGCCTGACCGGTCGCTCAGCGAACGACGCCCCGGTTCGGAACAAGTGCGGGGTGACGGGCGATTGATCCCTCGGCTGGCGTCGCAGCGGACGATCGGGAGGATGGCATGGCGGAAAAGCGGGCGCTGGGAACGAGCGGGCTGGACATCGCTCCTCTGGTACTGGGCGGCAACGTCTTCGGCTGGACGGCGAATGGGGAAACGGGCTTCGCCGTACTCGACGCGTTCGTCGCGGGCGGCGGTACGATGATCGATACCGCGGACGTCTATTCGGCCTGGCTGCCCGGCCACAAAGGCGGCGAATCCGAAACCCTCATCGGCGAATGGCTGAAGCGGCGCGGCCGGCGCGACGATGTCCAGATCGCGACCAAGGTCGGCATGCTCGGCGCCAAGGCGTTCGGTGAGGCGGTACTGACCGCCTCACATATCGAACAGGCGGTGGAAGCGTCGCTAGCGCGGCTTCAGACCGACTATATCGACCTCTATTTCGCGCACCAGGACGACAAGGAGACACCGCTCGAGGAGACGCTCGGTGCGTTCGACAAGCTGGTGAAGGCCGGCAAGGTCCGCGCGATCGCCGCATCGAACTACACCGCCGAGCGGCTCACCGCCGCGCTTGAGGTGAGCGACGACAACGGCTTGGCGCGCTTCACCGCGCTGCAGCCTTGGTACAATCTGCTCGATCGCGCCGACTTCGAAGGACCGCTGCAGCAATTGTGCATCGACGAGAATATCGGCGTCGTTCCCTATTTCGGGCTCGCGAGCGGATTTCTGAGCGGCAAATATCGGAACAAGGCCGATCTCGAAGGGCGGCCGCGCGCCTATCGCGTCAAGAACTACATGAACCCGCGCGGCATGGCCGTGCTCGCCGCGATGGACGAGGTGGCGGCGGACACCGGCGCCTCATTGCCGCAGATCGCGCTGGCGTGGATCGCGGCCCAGCCCGGCCTCACCGCACCAATCGCCAGCGCGACCAGCGTCGAGCAGGTCGAGGAGCTGCTCGGGGCGATGGATCTCGCCTTATCGGAAGACCAGCTCACCCGCCTCGATTCGGCTGCTGCCGCGTGACGGCGTCGCGTTGGCCGTCCGTCCTGTGGATCGTCCGGCACGGCGAAAGCGCGGGCAACGTCGCCCGTGATGCTGCCCACGCTGCCGGCGCGCACCGCATCGACATCAACAGCCGCGACGTCGATGTGCCGCTGTCGCCACGCGGAGAGGAACAGGCGGCGGCGCTCGGCTGCTGGTTTCGGGAAGGGCAGGAGGATGGCCGGCCCGAGGTGCTGCTCGCGTCGCCGTATGCGCGCGCGATCGCGACGGCGAAGCACTTTCGCGGCCATGGCGGATGCGATCCGGATGTCGCGATCTGCTGCGACGAGCGGCTGCGTGAAAAGGAGTTCGGGATCCTCGACGGGCTGACCACGCCCGGTATCGCCGCGACGATGCCGGACCAGGCCGAGTTCCGGCGCATTCTCGGCAAATTCTATCACCGGCCTCCCGGCGGCGAGAGCTGGTGCGACGTGATCCTGCGGCTGCGATCGGTCATGGACACGATCTCGCTCCACCATGGCGGGCAGCGGGTGATGATCGTCGCCCATCAGGTCGTCGTGCTGTGCCTGCGCTACATTCTGGAAACGATGAACGAGCATGAGATCCTGGCGATCGACCGGGAAGGCGATGTCGCCAATTGCTCGATCACCGAATATCGGTTCGATCCGACCATCGGGCAGCACGGCGGGCTGAAGCTCGCCCGCTACAACGTCACCGCGCCGGTCGAGGCATCGGACGTCGAGGTGACGAGCGCGCCCGAGCCGATGCAGGCCGTGCGGGGATGACGATCTCGCTCGATTCCGCGTGGCTCGATGCGCACCCGCTGCCGGAACATGCCGCCGGCACCACCAAGAACAGTCGTGGCCGCGTGCTCGCCATCGGCGGGTCGGCGACCGTTCCGGGAGCGATCCGCCTGACCGCGGAGGCAGCGTTTCGCGTCGGCGCCGGCAAGGTCCGCATCGCCACCATTGCCGACGCCGCCATCGCGATCGGCGTCGCCATGCCGGAGGCGGGCATCGTGGCGCTGCCGTCCAGCGACGGGGAAATCGCGATCGAGGCCTGCGAGGTGCTGATCGGCAATGCCGCGACGATCGACTGCATGGTGCTCGGCCCGGGCATCAGCGATCGGGATCGTGCAGAGGAACTCGGTCAAGCGCTGCTGTCCGCACCGCGAGACGATTTCGCGATCGTGCTGGATGCGGCTTCCGTCGCCTGCGCCGGCGCTCATGCCGATCTGATCCGGCGCCACGGCGGGCGAGTCGTCATGACCCCGCACCATGGCGAGATGGCTGCCTGCATCACCTGCGACGAGGACGAAGTCGCCAAGGACCCCGAGCGGGTCGCCCGCGATGCGGCGGATCGGTTCGGCGCCGTGATCGTGCTCAAGGCGAGCGAGACCGTGATCGCGGCACCCGGCGAGGAGCCGGTCCGGTACCGGGGCGGCGGCGTCGGCCTGGCGACGGGGGGATCCGGCGACGTGCTCGCCGGTGCCGTTGCTGGCCTGATCTCGCGTGGCGCCTCTCCGTTCGTGGCCGCCTGCTGGGGTGTGTGGCTGCATGGTGAGGCCGGGGCGCTGCTGGCCGGAAGCATCGGCCGAGTCGGCTTCCTTGCGCGGGAGCTTCTGCCCGAACTACCGGGGCTCCTCGATCGGGATTGAGCCCTCCCCCGGAAGTATCCCTGCCTGCTTTTCCGCCCTTTTTGCCGCAAATCCGTGATGTCGAAAGTGTTGTGATCATCACGAAAGTGACGATTGACAGGTGGCGGGAATTAGAGACACACTCCGGCAACGAATAAAGCATGAAGCAGCTGGGAGATGTCGGCCACTGTAGCTGACTTCCCCGGGGGGAGGACTAGCATGAAGGTATCCGGTCACCGGACCCTGTCGCGCGTCTGCATCGTTCGTCGGGGCTTTACCAGTCTGATCGCCATAGCCGCCGCGGCTTCGACACAGGCTGCGTACGCCCAGGCAGACGCCGGCCCGCCGCCAGAACCCATCGCCGCTACGCCCGGCGTGCCTGCCACGAGCACACCGGAGCGGGCCGACATCGTGGTTACGGGCTCCCGACTGTCGCGGAGTACCTTCACCGCGCCGAGCCCCGTGACGGTGATCGGCGCCCAGGAGATACAGAAGCTCGGGCTGACCAATGTCGGTGCTGTCGTCGCGCAGCTGCCGCAGAATTCGAACTTCTTCTCGGGCAACAATGTCGGCCTGGGCAACTTCAACGTCGGCGCGCAGCTCGCCAATCTGCGCGGTCTCAACCCCTTCTTCGGGACGCGCACGCTCACCCTGGTGGATACGCGCCGGATCGTGCCGAATACGACCGGCGGCGCGGTCGACATTACGCTGATCCCGTCGATCCTGGTCAGCCGCAGCGAGACGGTGACCGGCGGCGCCTCTGCGGTCTACGGATCGGATGCCGTGGCCGGCGTCGTCAACATCATCCTCGACAAGCGGCTCGAGGGTGTGAAAGCGATCGTCGACTATAGCGGCACGACCCACGGCGACGGCGGCGATGTGCATGGCGCGGTCGCCTATGGCACGAGCTTCGCCGATGGCCGCGGCCACTTCGTGATCGGCGGCGAGGCCGAAAAGTCGAACGCCATCGGCATCTGCTCCGAGGTCCGCGACTGGTGCGGCGAGCAATATGGCATGTTCACCAACCCCGATTATGCGACGCCCGGCGCGCCCGGCTTCGGCCAGCCGCACATGATCATCGGCGCCAACGCCAAGCTCGCCAACCAGACCACGAACGGTGTGCTGGCGCCGTGCTTCATCTTCCAGGGCGTGTGCATCACCGGGCCGCTCGCGCAGCAGAAGTTCAACGATGCCGGTAGCGCCACCTCGGTCTTCGATCCAGGCCTCTATTCCGCCGGTGCGGGCTTCTTCGGCTTTCGCCAGGGTGGCGACGGTGACGGTGTCGGCGCCTATGACGCAACGACGATGCGGCCGGAGGTGAAGCGTTATACCGGCCTCGCCCACCTGAGCTACGAACTGAGCGACGCGCTGTCGGTGTTCCTAGAGGGCAGCCTGGCGCGCAGCGAGGCGGTCAATCCCGTCGCCAACGGTGCGATCGGGCCCTATTCGCTGGAAGTGGCCGACGGCGTCTTCGTCGGATCGCGCATCACCCGCGACAACGCCTATCTGCCTGCCGCCGTGGCTGCGGCCCTGCCGCCCGACGGCGCGATGTTCGGCCGCAACGTCTCGAACGTCGCCAATGCCCGCAACGAGACGAACAACACCGTCTGGCGGCTGACCGGTGGAGCATCCGGCAAGATCTCGCCCAAATGGAGCTGGGATCTCTACGGCACCTTTGGACGCAACCGGAACAACCAGAAGCTGTTCAACAACGTCGTCAACGGTGGCGGCACCGGCTACGACTTCCTCAACTGGTCGCTGGACGCGGTGCGCGATGCGTCCGGTCGGATCGTCTGCGGCGTGTTCGTGCCCGGCCGGATCAATCCACAGACCGGCGCGCCCTATACGGCGACCGACGTGGCGCGGGCGACCCAGACCAACTGCGCGCCGCTCAACCTGTTTGGCGCGAGCAACGCCTCCCCGGAGGGTCTCGCTTATGCGTTCCGGACGCTGCGGGAGAGCTACACCTACACCCAGCAGGTGGTGTCCGGTAACCTGCGCGGCGAGCTGTTCGAAGGCTTCGGGGCGGGGCCGGTGCAGGCGGCGGTCGGGGCCGAATATCGGCGCGAGCATGGCAACGTCGATCACGACCTCGCCAACCAGCCCTGGTACAACCAGTATTTCCTGTCCTACGGGCTGGATTATTCCGGCACGATCGAGTCGACCGAGGCCTATCTTGAGGTCAACCTGCCGATCCTGAAGGACGTGCCTGTCTTCCACTATCTGGAATTCGACGGCGCCGTGCGCGGCATCCGCAACAAGAACACCGATCGCACGCGCACGCTGGATCAGGGCGCGGTCAATCCGAACTTCGGCAGCTCGCGGAGCCGCGACATCCTGGCGTGGAAACTCAGCGGCATCTGGGACATGACCGATTGGCTGCGGCTGCGCGCCACCCGCTCGCGCGACGTCCGCGCGCCTGGCTTCCGCGAACTCTACCAGACCTATGCGGCGGCAGGCGGGGCGTTCGGATCGGTCAACAATCCGTTCAACAACGGGTTCTCCGATGCCGCCGATATCCGCTCCGGCGGCGACATCAACCTCAAGCCGGAGAAGGCCGACACGACCACCGTGGGCATCGTCCTGGCGCCCAAGGCCGGCGCGCTGCAGGGCGTGCGCTTCTCGGCCGACTGGTACCAGATCAAGCTCAAGGGTGCGATCGCCGGGCCGCCGTTCGGGCTGGGCGCGCAGAACATTGTCGCGCAATGCTTCCAGGGCGTGCAGGCATTCTGCGACCGCATCGGCTTCTCCGATGCCACCCGGCAGAACATCACGTCGATCCAGAACACCGCCGCCAACATCGGCGCGTTCACCACCCGCGGCGTGGACTTCGAGGCGGATTATACCCTGCCGCTCGACAGGCTCGGCGGCGGCATGAGCGGCACGTTCAGCGCGCGGGTGATCGCCTCCTACCTCTACGACCTCATCATCGATGCCGGACTTGGCGCTGCCCCGACCAACTATTCGGGCCAGTCCGGGCCGACGGGGGCTTTCGGTGGCTTCAACACCTCGCCAAAGTGGCAGGGCAACGCCTTCCTCACCTATGCGACCGGCCCGTTCAGCGGCACCGTGCAGTTCCGCTACATCGGTCCCGGCAAGTTCCTGACCCTGGATGCCGCTGGCCTGCCGGTTCGGGAGGGCTTGGCCACCTACGAAGGCAGTATCAACGACAACAAGGTCGCCTCCGCACTCTACGTGAACCTCGCCAGTTCGTTCGACCTCACATCGAACATTGCGCTCTTCGGCACGCTCAACAACGTGTTCGACAAGGATCCGGCGATCGCGCCCGGCGGCAACGGCTACCCGACCAACCCGGTCTACTTCGACACGTACGGTCGCACCTACAAGGTCGGCCTGCGGGTGAAATACTAGCTCTTAGCCAGCAGGGTCAGGGCGGCCGTCGTCATCGCCTCGACCGCTGTCGAGATCAACGGCTCGGGATCGGGCGCCCAGAACCCGCTGTGGATTGACGGGAGCTTCGTGGTGTCGCCCTTCGCCGCGTCCCACTTCGCCTGGGGCACGCCGCCGATCCAGAACAAGGTGCTCTGGATCGACTTGTCGGCGAGATAGTAGCGGCTGAAATCCTCGCCGCCCATCTGCGCGCGGCCCTGCTGGACGCGCGCTTCGCCAAAGCGGCCGGTGAAGACCTCCTTCAGGCGGCCGGTTAGCGGATCGGTGTTGAAGGTTGCGGGGGTGGCTTCGTCGAGCACCTTCACCACCGGCAGCTTGTCGTCGGGCAGTCCGGCGGCGATCGCCTCGCCGCGGGCGATACGGGCGATCCCGTCGAGCAGGATCTTGCGCACCTCCGGCGTGTAGCTGCGGACGGTGAGCTGCAGCCGTGCCTCGTCCGGAATGATGTTGTGCTTGGTGCCGGCCTGGAAGCTGCCGACCGTCACGACGCCGGACTCGAGCGGATCGACCTCCCGCGCGACGAGCGTCTGGAGCGCGGTGACGATGCGCGCGGCAAGCACCACCGGATCCTTGGCGAGTTGCGGATAGGCGCCATGACCGCCCACGCCCTTCACGGTCACGTCGACGGAATCGACATTGGCCATGACGTAGCCGTCGGCGATGCCGATCGTGCCGGCGGGCAGAGCGGCGGAATCGTGGAAGGCGACGGCATATTGCGGCTTGGGAAAGCGCGTGTAGAGCCCGTCCTCGAGCATCGCGCGGGCACCCCTGCCGACCTCCTCCGCGGGCTGGCCGATCATCACCAGCGTGCCGGACCACGCACCCCTCATCGCCGCCAGTCGTCGGGCCGTGCCGATCCAGGCGGTCATGTGGGTGTCGTGGCCGCACGCGTGCATCACCGCCGTCGCCATGCCCTCGCGGGTCTTGGCCATAACCTCACTGGCATAAGGTAGGCCGGTCTGCTCGGCGACGGGCAGCGCATCCATGTCGGCGCGCAGCAGCACGACGGGGCCGGGGCCGTTCTTCAGCACCGCGACCACGCCGGTGCCACCGACGCCGGTGGTGACGGTGAAGCCGGCCTTCTTCGCCTCGGCGGCCATCTTGGCGGAAGACTTGATCTCCTCGCCGCTCAGTTCCGGATTGGCGTGGAAATCGCGGTAGGTGGTCAGCAGCGCCGGCATGTCGGCGCGCACCGCATCCGCCAGCGGATCGGCCGCGGCGGGCGTGGCTAGCGCGGCGAAAGCGAACCCGGTGGCGAGCGCAACCGCCTTCATCGGGCGCTGAGCCGGAAGCAGCGCGGCGTCGGCCGCGGCCGGTTCACATCCCTTTGTCGACTGGGGCGGCGGTTGCTGCCGTCGGCCTGCATCGACATCAGCAACGGCACGGCGACGCAATTCATGGCCACGGGGATGCGCAGCGGGGCGGTCGTGCCCGCCGCCTGCGCCACGACAAGTGCTGCAAATCCCGCCACTAACATGAGCCGGCTCCCCCTGACCGCCGAGGAGATTACACCCTGCTGCGCAATTGAAAAGCGTCGGCGCGGCCTTGCGCCAGGTACGATACACCGGATTTACCTTTGATCCTTAAGGTAAATCCATGGTTCGTCGTTTCAGTCTGCTTTTCGCCGCTTCCCTCGTCGCTCTCGGCGCTCCGGCGATAGCGGATGACCGTGCGGAATCCATGGAGCATTTCCGCCGCGCCAACACGGCGCTGCGCGAGGGGGATCCGCGGGTCGCGCGGGTCGAACTCCTCAACGCGATCAAGGCCGATCCCGGCAATGGCGCTGCCCACCTGATGCAGGGGCTGGTCTATATACGGCTCGGCGACGGCGTGGCCGCGGAGGCGGAGATCGCGCGCGCCAGGGAGACCGGGATCGGCGCCAGCGCCACCCGCCACCTGATGGCCGAGGCGCTGCTCCTCCAGGGGGCGCCGCAGCGCGCGCTGGACGAAACCGATCCGGCTGGCGTGGCGCCTCGCTACGCCGCCTGGGCGGCAAGGATCCGCGGGCGCGCCTTCGCCCAGATGGGCGATCCGGCTGCCGCCGCCGAAGCCTTCGCGCTCGCTACGCAGCTAGGCGCGCGCGATCCGGACGTGTGGACCGATCTTGGCCGGTTCCGGTCGACGACCGGCGACGCACTAGGAGCGCTGCAGGCGGCCGACCGCGCCGTCGCGCTTGCTCCCGACAATCTGGAAGCGGTGATCCTCAAGGGCGAACTCACCCGTACGCAATACGGCCTGGTCGCGGCGCTGCCCTGGTTCGATCGGGCGCTGAAGATTGACCCCGATAGCGTGGCCGCTCTGCTCGAGAAAGCGGCGACGCTCGGCGACATGGGCCGCATGCGCGACATGCTCGCGACGACCCGCGCCGTGATCGCGATCGACGGGCGCAATCCGGTCGCCTTCTTTCTCCAGGCGGTGATGGCGGCGCGCGCGCGCAATTTCCCGCTCGCCCGCTCGCTGATGCGCAACACCGGCAGCGCGATGGAAAGCATCCCAGCGGTCATGCTGCTGTCAGCCGCGATCGATTATCAGAGCGGCAACAACGAACAGGCCATCGACAAGCTGGCCCGGCTGGTCGGGCTCCAGCCCGACAACCTCAAGGCGCGGCGGATGCTCGCCGCGGCGCAGTTCCGCGCCGGCGACTATTCGGGCACGATCGGCACTCTTCGATCCATTGCCGATCGCTCGCAGGCCGACAGCTACGTGCTTACCCTGGTCGGCCGCGCGCTGGAGCGGCAGGGCGACCGTGACGCTGCGGCAACCTATCTCGACCGCGCCGCTCTGCCCCTGCAGGCGAGCCAGGCGGCGGCCGATCCCGCGGCGATCAACGATGCTCGCCGCACGCTCGACGGTGACCCTGGCAACCGCGAGGCACGGGCGGCGCTCGCCCGCGCGCTTCTGGCCAGTGGCGACCTGGCCGCCGGCTTTGCCGAGGCGACGACGGTGCTGAACGCCAGCCCTGCCGATCCGTCCGGACTGCTACTGATCGGCGACGCTTATTCGGCGCAGGGCAAGTATCGCGAGGCGGCCGAGGCATATCGCCGCGCCGCCAACATCAGCTTCACCGAACCGGTCGCGCTGCGGATGATCGATGCGCTGCGCCACGCCGGCAATGGCGCCGCGGCCTATCAGACGCTGGCCATCTTCCTCGCTCAGAATCCTCAGAACGTGTCGGCTCGGCTGATCGCCGCGGATCTCGCCATGGCGAGCCGGCAGTGGCCACGCGCGGTGGAGATACTGGAGGGATTGCGCCGTCGTCTCGGCAATCGCGATGCTGCGCTCCTCAACAATCTCGCCTGGTCCTATTATCGCGTCGGGCAGCCGGCCAAGGCCCTGCCGATGGCGGAGGCCGCCCACGCGCTGGTGCCGGCCAACCCGGCGGTCGCGGATACCTATGGCTGGCTGCTGATGGCGACCAAGACCAATCGTGGCCGCGGGCTTGCGCTCATGGAGCAGGCGGCAGCGCAGGCGCCGGCTAATCCGGGGGTGCGCTGGCATCTTGCCCAGGCCTATGCCGCGATCGGCCGTCGGGCCGAAGCTAAAGCCGAGACCGAAGCCGCGCTCGCGCTGCCAGGTTTTGCGGAGCGCAATCAGGCGACCGCGCTGCTGGCACAGCTGTAGCGTTCAGAACGGCGCCTTGACCGTCAGCATAATCCGGTTGCTGGGAAAGCCGCCGATGAAGGTCTGGTGCGCCGATACGCCGCCGCGAACCTGGCCGAACAGCCTCGTCTCCGCTTTCGGCAGCGGATCTCCGGTCGGCGGCAAGACGGCGACCCGCTGCTTCTCGCCACTCCGCGCGCACACGACGATGTCGCCGCTCGAGCCGGCGGTGCAGGGGCGTTCTATAGGCTTGACGGTAGCCAGATCGAAGCGGATCGGCGGCATCGTGGCACCCGCCTGAAGCAGCAACCATGGCAGCAGCATCGCCTGCTTCTCCGCCTGACCGAACAGACCGCGGCAGCTTCCGGAGCAGCTGTGGCGGAACTGTGTCGCCGGGTCGGCCGAGTGGTGCTGCAGAAAAGCGACTGGCGTGATCCTTCGTGGTTGGTGCAGGACGCCCAGCCATGACCGAAACCGACCTCGTTTCCATCCTCGATCGCATAGCCGCCGCCCTGGACCGCCTTGCACCGCCACCGCCGGTAGCGGCCGATGCGATGGCGCACCCGGCCTATGTCTGGCGCGACGGTGCGCTGACTCCGGCGCGCGCCTTCGCGCCGCTCTCGCTCGATCTGCTGGCGGGCGTCGACGCGCAGAAGAAGGCGCTGCTGGAGAATAGCCGCCGACTCGCCGCCGGCCATGCCGCGCACGACGTATTGCTCTGGGGCGCACGCGGCAGCGGCAAGTCGGCGCTCGTCAAGGCGGTGGTCGGCGCGCTTCAGACCGGTGGCGCGCCGATCGCACTGGTCGAGGTCGCCGGTGATCGGCTGGAAAGCCTGCCCGCGTTGTTCCACACGATTGCGGACCGGCCCCGCGCCTACATCCTGTTCATCGACGATCTCGGCTTCGAGGAGCCGAGTGCGGCGCCGCGGCTGTTGCGCTCGCTGCTGGAGGGCGGGGCGGAGGCGCGGCCGGCCAATGCGCGGCTCTACGTCACCGCCAACCGTCGCCATATCCTGTCGCGCGACATGTCGGAACAGGACAGCCCGATCAATCCGCGCGACGTGGTGGATGACAAGCTGGCGCTCGCCGACCGCTTCGGGCTGAGCCTCGGCTTCCATGTCTGCGACCAGCCGACCTATGTCGCGATGGTGGCGGGCTATGCCGCGGCGCTCGGGCTGACGTTCGAGCCGCACGACGCGATCGCCTGGGCGACGCAGCGCGGTAGCCGATCCGGCCGCGTTGCCTGGCAATATGTCGTCGAGATCGCGGGACGGCAGGGAAAGACGTTGCCTTAAACAACGAACCGATGCGATCTACTCCAAACGTCAGGAGGGGAGAGATCGCGTGAAGGAGTTCGAGGGCAGGACCGCGTTCATCACCGGCGGGGCGAGCGGCATCGGCCTCGGCATGGCCCGCGCGTTCCTCGGCCGGGGCATGAACGTCGTCATCGCCGACCTGTTGCAGACCCATATCGACGAGGTCGCCGCGGAATTCCACGGCGAGAACCGGCTGCACTTCATCCGCCTGGACGTCGCGCAGCGCGCCGAAATGGCCGCCGCCGCCACCGAGACCGAGCGCGTGTTCGGCAAGGTTCATGTGCTCTGCAACAACGCCGGCGTCAGCCAGCGCAACGCGATCGACGTCGCCACCTATGAGGACTGGGATTATGTTCTCGGCGTCAACGTCGGCGGCACGATCGCCGGGCTGGTCGAGTTCCTGCCGCTCATCAAGAAGCATGGGGAGGGCGGGCACGTCGTCACGACCTCGTCGATGGCGGGGATGATTCCGGTGCCGGGATTTGCCGGCATCTACGCGACTTCCAAGTTCGCCGTCCGGGGCATGACCGACTCGCTCAGGCTGGCGCTTGCGCCGCACCGGATCGGCGCGTCGGTACTGTGCCCGGGCATGACCAAGACTCGCGCCATGACTGCGGGCGACCTCTATCGTTCGAAGCAGGAGACCGGCGCCGAGCAGGTCGAGCGTCGTGACCCCGCGGGCTTCGGCATGGACCCGAACGACGTCGGCCTGCGTGTGGTCGAGGCCATCGAGCGCAACGAGCCCTACATCTTCCCTCACGGCGAGTTCCGCGACGAGGTCCGCGGCTATTTCGACGAAATGGTCGCGGCGTTTCCGGAGGAGCAGGACATCGATCCCGACCGCAAGGCGATGGAGGAGCGCCGCGCCCGCATTACCGCCGAACAGAAGGCCGCCGCTGCCGCCATCGACGGCTGAGCGCGCTACCAACGGCGGCTCATCACTCCGACATTGCACCATGGAGCCGATCCGTGGAGGAAGCGCCATGAACGTCGATGCGCTTCTTGCCCACTATGGGGTCGTTGCGGTTTTCCTGGGCGCCATGGCGGAGGGCGAGACCTTCGTACTGGCCGGCGGCGTACTCGCACATCGCGGGCTGATCTCGCCGGTTGAAGCTGCCCTGGCGGCGTTCCTCGGCTCGGCGCTTGCGGACCAGATCTGCTTCTTCATCGGGCGGCGCGCGCGGGGCGGGCGGCTCGTGGCGCGGGCGCGTGCCAATCCCGCCTTTGCGAAGGCGCTCGCCTTTATCGAGCGTTATCCGACCGGATACGTATTGGGGTTCCGCTACCTCTACGGCCTGCGCGTGGTGAGCCCGATCGCGATCGGCGTTTCCGAGATCCCGGCCGGCCGCTTCGTAGCGCTGAACCTCGTCAGCGCGGCGAGCTGGGCGGCATTGTTCACCGGCCTCGGCTATGTCTTCGGCCACGCGCTCGACGGCCTGCTCGGACGCTTCCATGTCCAGCATCCGGCCCTGATCGTGCTGGCGGTCGTCGGGGTGGTCGCCGCCGGCCTCAGTTGGCGACATGCCCGCGCCGCACGACGCGTGGCCTAGGTCAGCGCCTCAGCCATTTCGGCCAGTTCCAGCCAGCGTTGCTCGGCGGCATCCTTGGCGGCGCGCGACGCTTCGATCGCTTTCATCAGCCGGTCGAAGCCGACCGGATCCTTGGCGTAGAGATCCGGGTCTGCCAGCGCCGCCTCGTCGCGGGCGATGGCCGCCTCCAGTTTCTCGATTTGGCCGGGCAGAAGATCGAGATCGCGCTGGTCCTTGTAGCTGAGCTTGGTGCGCGCCTTGGGAGGGGCGGGGGTCTCGACCTTGGCAGCGGAGGCCTTGCGAGGTTCGGCCGGCTTGCTGCGCCGCTTCGCCCAATCCTCGTAGCCGCCGGCGACGATGTCGACCTTGCCCGAGCCGTCGAGCCCGAGGGTGACGGTAACGGTGCGATCGAGGAAGTCACGATCGTGGCTGACGATCAGGACGGTACCGCGATAGTCGGCGATCACCTCCTGCAAAAGATCGAGCGTCTCGAGATCGAGATCGTTGGTGGGTTCGTCGAGCACCAGCAGGTTCGATGCGCGGGCGAACTCGCGGGCGAGCAGCAGGCGCGATCGCTCGCCCCCCGACAGCGACCCGACCTTGGCATCGGCCAGGCCCGGATCGAACAGGAACTCCTTGAGATAGCCCTGGATATGCTTCCTGACGCCGAGCACTTCGATCCAGTCATTGCCGTCGGCGAGGACCTCGCGGACGGTTTTGTCGGGCGCCATCAAACTGCGCTGCTGATCGATAATGACGCCGTCCAGCGTCTTGGCCAAGCGGACCGTACCCTCGTCGGGCGCGACTTCGCCGGTGAGGAGCTTGAGCAGGGTGGTCTTGCCGGCACCGTTCGCGCCGACGATGCCGATCCGGTCGCCGCGGGTGACCCGGAAGGTGAAGTCGCGAATGATCGCGCGGTCACCGAAGCGCTTGGTGACGCGCTCCGCATCGATGACGACGCGGGTGCGGACCTCGTCGGTGCCGATCGCAAGGGCTGCGGTACCCTGAGGATCGAGCATCGCCGCCCGCTGCGCCCGCATCTCGTGCAGCTTGGTCAGTCGGCCCTGGTTGCGCCGCCGCCGTCCGGTGACGCCGCGCTGCAGCCAATGCTCCTCCAGCTTCAGCCGGGCGTCGAGCCGCTGGGCGTTGCGCTCCTCATCCTCATAGACCTTCTCAGTCCAGGCCTCGAACCCGCCGAAACCGATTTCCGCACGGCGGATCTGGCCGCGATCCAGCCACAGCGTCTGGCGGGTCAGGCGGGTCAGGAAGGTGCGATCATGGCTGATCGCGACGAAGGCGCCGCCAAAGCGGCCTAGCCAGTTCTCCAGCCACTCGATGGCGGCGAGATCGAGGTGATTGGTCGGCTCGTCGAGCAGCAGCACGTCCGGGTTCTGAGCGAGCGCACGGGCGATCGCGGCCCGGCGCCGCTCGCCACCCGAGGCGGTCGTGGCGTCGCGGGAGAGATCGATCCCGAGCTGATCGGCGATCGCCTCGACTTCGTGCCGCTCCGGCGCGTCGGCGCCCGACAGTGCATAGTCGCGCAAGCTCGCGTGCCCGCTCATCGCTGGCTCCTGCTCCAGCAGGATGACGCGGGTGCCGGGCACGATCGTGCGGCGCCCCTGGTCCGCTTCGATCTGGCCGGCGATCAGCCGCAGCAGGGTCGTTTTGCCGGCGCCGTTGCGCCCGATCAAAGCGAGGCGGTCGCGTTCGCCGATATAGAGGTCGAGATGACGGAACAGCCACCCGGAGCCCTGATTGAGGCCGAGATCTTCATAAGCGAGGACGGGTGCGGACATGGAGCAACACTGTGTCGTTAATGGAACGGTCGAGGCATTCATGGCCTATTCAATGCCGGGGCCCTATGCCACAAGCCCATGCCGATGAAGAATATTCTCCTGTCGCTCGCGTCTCTCTGCCTGATCGCGACGGGATTCACGACTGCGCAGGCGCGTCCGGGTCGCGATGAGGATGCCGTCTACGGTGGCCGCCGCGCCGGCCAGCTCCGTCCCCTGCCGGAAATCGAGTCGATGGTCGTCCCGCGGATGGGCGGTGCGCGCTACATTGGCCCGGAAATCATCGGTGACGGCGTCTACCGGCTGAAGTTCATGCGGGGCAGCACGGTGATCTGGGTCGACGTCGACGGGCGGACCGGCGCCATCATCGGCCGCGCCGGAGACTGATACGGTCGCACCGGCGCCGCGACAGGATTGCATTTCCTTTCCCGTTCGTGTCGAGCAACATCGAGCGCAGTCGAGATGCGCACGTCGCGATATCTCCCCGGCGTCTCCTGTCTCGGCTACGGTCCCGGATGGCTTTGGAGAGACCTGATGCGCGTGTTGATCGTCGAGGACGAGCCTAATCTCGGCCGGCAGTTGCGGGCGACGCTGGAGGGGGCGGGCTATGCCATCGACCTCGCGACCGACGGTGAGGACGGGCATTTCCTTGGCAGTACCGAAACCTATGATGCAATCGTGCTTGACCTCGGCCTGCCCGAAATCGACGGCCTGACCGTGCTCGACCGCTGGCGCAAAGAGGGCAAGGACGTGCCCGTGCTGGTGCTGACGGCCCGGGACAGCTGGTCCGACAAGGTTGCCGGGCTCGATGCCGGCGCAGACGACTATCTGGCCAAGCCGTTCCAGACCGAGGAGCTGATCGCCCGTCTCCGCGCGCTGATCCGACGCGCGTCTGGCAATGCGAGTTCGGAGCTGACCGCCGGTGATGTCCGTCTCGACACCAGGTCGGGCAAGGTCACCCTCGCCGGCGAGCCGGTGAAGCTGACCGCGCAGGAATATAAGCTGCTCAGCTACCTGCTCCACCACAAGGGCAAGGTGATCAGCCGCACCGAACTGATCGAGCATATCTACGACCAGGACTTCGATCGCGACTCGAACACCATCGAGGTGTTCGTGACCCGTATTCGCAAGAAGCTGGGTCCTGACGTCATCACCACCATCCGAGGGCTCGGCTACAGCCTGGACGATCCGGCCTGACGCGGCCGCGCTCGACGTGAGCGATACCCCGGCACCCGCGGCACCCCCGCCTGAAAACTGGCGCTGGATGATCGCGAACGGTGCCCGTCTTCTGCTCGGCCGGCCGCTGCGGGTAGGCCGCAACGTCAACGGCGATGGCCCGGCGCAGCGGACGACCGGCTCGCTGACGCGGCGGATGATCGGCATCGCCGCGCTGTGGATCTTCCTGCTGCTGTTCGGCGGCGGCATCGCTCTCGATCGCGTGTTGCAATCCGCGATCACCCGCAATTTCGATGCGCAGCTCGAATATGTTCTGACCGCGATGATCGCGTCCGCGGAACTCGGCCCGGACGGCGAGGTGCGGTTCAATCGCCAGCTCGGCGACCAACGCTTTCTGGAGCCTTATTCCGGGCTTTACTGGCAGGTGACGAGCGGCGGCACCGATCCATTCCGATCGCGGTCCTTGTGGGATCGCGCGCTCCCCGTGCCGCACATCGATCCCGACCCCGCCGACCACATCTACGACAGCAATGCCTTTCCGAACGAGCCGCTCCGGGTGATGGAGCGCGACGCCCGTCTGCCGGGATCGAACACGCTCTGGCGATTCCAGGTGGCGCAGAGCCGGCAGGCGCTGAACGATCAGATCAAGGCGCTGCGGCAGACGTTGATCCGGTCGTTTGCGCTGCTCGCCATCGGCCTGATCCTGATGGCGGCTCTCCAGGCGACGTTCGGGCTGTGGCCGCTGCGCAAGGTTCGCCGCGACCTTGGTGCGGTGCGCTCCGGTGTGAAGGCTCGCGTCGATGAGCGGCTGCCCGTCGAGATCGCACCGATGGTCGAGGAGCTGAACCAGCTGCTCGACCACAATGAGCGTCAGGCCGAAGAAGCGCGCCGCCACGCCGGCAACCTCGCCCACGCGCTGAAAACGCCGCTCACCGTGATCATGAACGAGGCGACGGCACATAATCCCGATCTCGCCGCGACGGTCATTCGCGAGGCGACGACGATGCGCCGGCAGGTCGACCACCACCTCGCCCGCGCCCGTGCCGTCGGCCGCCGTGGCTCCGGGCAGAGCCGCAGCGAGGTCTGGCCGTCGCTCAGCGCCGTCGAGCGGGCCGTGTGCCGAATGCATCGGCACATCACCCTGGACCTGACCGGCGACAAGTCTGCCGCCGTTCGGGTCGAGCGCCAGGATCTCGACGAGATGCTCGGCAACCTCATCGAGAATGCCGCCAAATACGGTCAGGGCCGCGTGTTCGTCACGGTCTCGCGCGACGACGGCTTCATCTCGATCATGGTCGAGGATGACGGCCGCGGCATACCGGAGGCGCAGCGTGCCAATGTGCTGGAGCGGGGCGCCCGGCTCGACACGGGCAAGCCGGGTACCGGCCTTGGCCTGGCGATCGTCCGCGATGTTTCCGAAATCTATGGCGGCTCGATCGTGCTCGGCGAAAGCGAGGATCTCGGCGGGCTCTGCGCGTGCCTGCGGCTTCCCGCGGCGCCTTGACCGCCTGCGGCGGGACACATGACGACAAGCAGAAGGGTGTTCGCGCAGTGCGGCGCCACACGGGAGGAACGGACATGGATGCAGCGGCCACCTTCACCGACAGCTCGGCACCCGATGCGCCGAAGCTGGAATTTGTGTTCGAGATCGAGCTCAAGTTCGCGCGGCACGACAGCATCGCCCACATGCCGAGCGGGGCAGGGCGTGGCTTCGTCTATGTCGACAGCGGCATCGTCCGCGGGCCGCGGCTGAATGGAACCGTCCAGCCGCTGAGCGGCGGCGACTGGGCACTGTTCCGTCCGGACGGCGTGCTGGCCACCGATGCGCGCTACATGCTTCAGGCCGACGACGGCACCAAGATCCTGCTCCACAATCGTGGCTATCTCTGGGGTCGTAAGCCGGACACGATCAGCCGCATGCAGGACTGGATGTTCCGCGACGGTCCGGAGGTTCCGTTCGACGAATTCTACCTGCGATCGGCACCGAGCTTCGAAACCGAGGACGGACCGCATGCCTGGCTAATGCGGCACATCTTCGTCGGGATCGGGACACGCCAGCGCGACGGCAACACCATCCGCTACTACGCGCTGCTCTGACCGCTGGAGCGTGTGCGGCGTGCGGTAAATTTCAGGGCACGATACGGCTCTTGGGCCGTTTCGACGTTCGTGACGCATCCATAACGGGTGCGCCGGCCCCGAAAGGAACCGCCATGACCACCGACACGATCGCCAACAACGGCACCGCCACCACCACCGCCGGCAGCCAGGATCAGACGGCTAGCGCCAAGGCGCAGCAGGCCTACGGATCGGCGCGCGACGCAATCAGCGAAAAGGCCGGCCCGCTCGCCGACAAGGCGCGCGGCTTCGCCAAGGAGCGCCCGTTCGCGACGGCGGCACTGGCCGGAGTGGTAGGCCTCGCCATCCTCAACACGCTGCGCGGCAAGCGTTAAGCGACAATGCGGGCCGGCATGACCGGCCCGCACCCCCTTCAGGTCGAGGGTACGAGCGCTACGCGCTGGCGCAGCGCGCGCGTGCCCACCTGTTCGGCCAGCACGGCTTCGTCCAGCGCGCCTTCCCACTTGGCCAGAGCGATCGTCGCAACGCAGTTGCCGACCACGTTCACGAAGGTGAGGCCTTCCGCCAGGATCCGGTGGATGCCGAGGACGAGCGCGATGCTGGCGACCGGGATCGTCCCCATTGTGCCGAGCGTCGCTGCCAGCACCACGAACGCCGCGCCCGCGACGCCCGCCGCTCCCTTGGAAGTGAGCAGCAGGATCGCGATCAGCCCCAGTTCCTGCCCGATCGACAGCGGCGTGTTTGTCGCCTGAGCCAGGAACACCGCGACGGTGGTCAGGTAGAGGCACGTGCCGTCCAGGTTGAAGGAGTAGCCGGCCGGGATGACGAAACCGACGACGCTCTCCTGGCAGCCCAGCCCGCGCAGCTTCTGGATCAGCCGCGGCAGCACCGTTTCGGACGACGTCGTCGCCGCGACGATCAGCAGTTCGTCGCGAAAGTGGCGAATCAGGCGGAACAGGTCGACGCCCGCCCACCGCGCGACACCGCCCAGCACGACGAAGGTGAACACCGCGCAGACCACTAGAAATTCGACGATCAGCGATCCGAGCGAGGCGAGCGAGCCGGCCCCGAACCGCCCGACGGTGAAGGCGATCGCCCCGAACGCACCGAGCGGCGCTGCGTACATGATGTAGCCGACGATGCGGAAGAACGCACCCGACAGGCTTTCGACCAGCGTCACGACGGGCCGGCCGCGCTCACCCAGGCCGGTGACGGCGATGCCGAACAGGACGGAGACGAACAGCACCTGCAACACCTCGCCCTCGGTGAGGGCGCTGGCGAAGGTGGTCGGGACGATGTGCAGCAGATAGCCGGGCACCGACTGTTCGCCGGCGGTCTTCACGTAACCCTGCACCGCCTGGGTATCGAGGCTGGCGGGATCGATGTTCATGCCCGCGCCCGGCTGCCACAGGTTGACGGCCACTAGGCCGATGACCAGCGCGAGGATGGTGATCGCCTCGAAATAGATCAGCGCCTTTAGCGCAAGCCGGCCGAGCCGCTTCATGTCGCGGATGCCGGCAATGCCGTGGACGACGGTGCAGAAGATGACCGGCCCGATCATCATGCGGATGAGGGCGATGAAGCCATCGCCAAGCGGCTTCATCGCCGCGCCGGTGGCGGGCGCGAAATGGCCGAGCAGGATGCCGGCGACCATTGCCACCAGCACCTGGAACCAAAGTTGCCGGACAAGGCCGCGGCGTGGCGGCGAAGAAGGCGCGCTATCCATGAAGCGCTGGTGTCACATCCCGCGCACCGTGTCTCGTCATCCGGCGAAGCGCTCTTTCCGGATGGGCGCTGGCCGATCCGGCGAGCGCCGTCTTACCAGTTGGCGGCGACCATCTCGCTGGCGAGCCCGCGTCGGGCGATTTCGTGCGACCAGGCACTGCCGCGCAGTGTCGCCATGTCGACGTTCGGCTGGGCGAGCACCAGGCGGTAGAGTTCACGGGCCCCGGCGCGGTCCTGCTGCTGTAGCCGGATGGCAGCAAGATTGAGCAGCACCTCGGGGCAGTGATCGCCCTGCTTGAAGGCGGTGGAAAGCTTCTGGTCGACCTTGGTCAGGCGGCCCTTGGCAACCGACATCGCGCCGTACGGATCCTCGACCACGCCGGTCACTCCCGCAACCGCCGGCGCCGCCAGGGAGAGCGCGAGGGCCGCCGCCAACATCCGCTTGCTCATCTCCATCTCCGATTCGTTTTCGTGTTTGTTACACCATCATGACACAAACATCGTTTTTGGAAAGAGGAGCGCCAGCCGAGCTTCGTTGGGCGGAAAAGCGCCGTACTTACCCTCCGTCGAAGCCTGTGCGCGCTCGGTCGAACGGTCCGCTCATCCCCAGGCGGGATCTGCAAGCTACGGCATGCTCAGGAAAATTCTCGCCACCGCCGCCCTTCCACCCCTGTTCTGCTCCGCCGCCGCGCTGGCGCAACGCACCGACGACAATGCCGTGACCCAGGCTGATGACGCCTTCGGCAAGAGTGTCGGCAACGAACGGATCGGCATCTACAACCCGTTCGATGTGCGCGGCTTCAGCCCCGTAGACGCCGGCAATGTCCGACTGGAGGGGCTGTTCTTCGACCAGCAGACCTCGCCATCCGACCGCCTGGTCGACGGTTCGACGATCCGCGTCGGGCTCACAGCACAAGGTTATCCGTTTCCGGCGCCGACCGGCATCGCCGATTACACACTGCGCAAGCCCGGCAAGGAGGCGCTTGCCGGCACCGTGCTGCGGATCGGTCCGTTCGGCGCCACCACGTTGGAGGTCGACGCCCAGTTGCCGATCGATGGCGAGCGTCTCGGCGTGGCGGGCGGCGTCGCCCTCTACCGCGACAATCAGCACTACGGCTCGACGCCTCGCTATTTGTCGACCGCGCTGATCCCGGTCTGGCGACCGGCACCCGGCGTCGAGATCGTGCCGTTCTGGAGCCGGCTCCAGTTCCGCAGCGAAGAACCGCAGACCCTGCTGTTCACGGCCGGGGACTTCTTGCCCCCGCGGATCAAGCGCGGACCTTACTACGGTCAGCCGTGGGAGAAGAACCGCGGCGCCAACAGCAATTACGGGCTGCTCGCGACGGTGCCGATCGCGGGGTTCGAGGTGCGCGGCGGGATCTTCCGATCGATCGCGGACCAGGATCTCGTCTTTGCCGACCTCCTGACCGGCATCGAGCAGGATGGCCGCGCAACAGGCCGCCTGGCGATCGCCGATGCCGACAACCGCTACGCCTCGACCTCCGGCGAGCTGCGCGTGTCGCGCAGCTTCGTCGAGGGCAAGCGCGTGCATCGCTTGATCGGATCGGTGCGCGCCCGCGCCCAGGACCGCCGCTATGGCGGCGCGGACGTGATCGAACTCGGACCGACGCAGATCGGCACTGAGGATTACGAAACCCGCCCAGTCTTCAACTTCGGCGAGAGCACCCGCGATCGGGTCCGCCAGACGACCGTCGCCCTCGGCTATCAGGGCGTCTGGGCGAACGTGGGCGAACTCAACCTCGGCATCCAGAAGACCGACTACCGCAAGACGATCGACGATCCGGCGCAGTTTCTACCAGCGTCGAACGACAAGCCCTGGCTGTTCTCGGCTGCCGGCGCCGCCTACCTCACGTCATCCATCGTTCTCTACGGTGGCTACACGCGCGGGCTGGAGGAAAGCCCGATCGCGCCGGACATCGCCGTTAACCGCAACCAGGCGCCGCCGGCGATCAAGACACGCCAGGCTGATGCCGGCATCCGTTGGGCGATCACGCCGAACATCAAAGCGGTGGCCGGCGTGTTCGAGGTGACGAAGCCCTACTACAACGTGGATCCGGATCTCCGCTTTCGCTCGCTCGGCAAGGTCCGCCACCGCGGCATCGAGCTGTCGCTGGCCGGCCAGCCGTTGCCCGGGCTGACCGTCGTAACCGGCACCGTCTTCCTCGATGCGAGCCTTTCGGGCGAGGAGGTCGACGCCGGCCTGATCGGCGGCAAGCCGATCGCCGCGATCGAGCGCTACACCGTCGCCAGCATCGATTATCGCCTGCCGCAGGTGCCCGGACTATCGTTCGACGCCATCATGGAGAGCACCGGCGACCGCGTCGCGAATGCCGCCAATACGCTTGTCGTGCCGCCGCGGGCGGTGCTCAGCCTGGGCAGCCGCTATCGGTTCAAGGTCGGCAAGACTCCGGCGCTGGTGCGCGCGCAGGTCGGCAACGTCTTCAACAAATACGGCTATGGCGTCGGTGGCAGCGGCTATTACGTCTACAACGTCCAGCGTCGGATGACCCTGACCATCGCCGCCGACCTCTGACCCGAACTCGGCACGCGAGGTAGCGAACCGGCTTGCGTCGGGGCTCCGAAACGGCAAGAAAGCGCGCACGAGCTACACGGGGCCCGAGCGGCCCGATGCGGGTGTGGTGGAATTGGTAGACGCGCCGGACTCAAAATCCGGTTCCGAAAGGAGTGTCGGTTCGACCCCGACCACCCGCACCACCTCGACAAGACCAGGAAATCGCCGGGATCCGGTCCCGCCATTCCAGGCGGGTCACCCCTGGTCGTCAGCGTAATCCCGCGATCGTGCGCGTGGAAGATCGCGGCGCATCGGCCGCGATCGTCAGGATCAGGGAAGCAGGGTGCGGGTCGGCACCGAGGCGAGCATCATGCCGCGAAGCGCCGGGGCATCGGCCTTGGTGTCGGTAGCCGAAGCCATGCGGACCTCGTCGGCGGGCTTGTCGGCATAGACGAAGCCATAGACCGGGTAGGACTTGATGCCGATGCCGCGAATGGGCGCGTACCAGACCTTGACCTGGCTCCAGTCGCCAGCGGACGAGGCGTCGACGACGGTGACGTCGCGCTCGATCTGGCCGCGATGGCCGTTGATGACCGACCAGTTGGCGTGGGTGACGCGGATCTCGCGATCGCTGACGATCTGGCTGACCATCGCGACGTGGCCGACGCGCATCGCACCGGTAGCCTTGAACACCAGGACCGATCCGACCTTCGGCGCATCGCCGCGGGCATACTTGCCGCTGGCCTGACCCCACCAGCCGGCGGCGTTACCGAACAGCTGAATGCCGGAGACCTGCCGGGCGAACGGCGCGCACTGGAGGTAAGCGGCAGAGGCGGGGGCGGAAACGAGCGCAGAAATCGCGAGGGCGAGGGAACAAATCATCGTCCTCAGTGATTTCTGCATGATTGAGCGTCCCGAGTTGTTCTTGGTGAGGCGCGACTGGCAGGCTCAGGCCTCGTGCGGAACCCCCGGTTGCCGCCACAACTCTCCTTTTGCGTTCAGTTGAGCCGGCCTAGCGTCGAGTTGCGCTGCGCCGCAGCGTACGAAGCTCGGCCGCCTCGTTTATGTGCCGTTCAGCTTCGAATCGTTGCGCAGGCGTGCCGAATGGGCACGGCCGCAATGATGCGACACCACCTTTCGCCGCTTCAGCCGTTGGTCTCGGCAATCTGGCTGAGATGGGCGTCATCCAGGATGCGGACCTTGCCATGGGCCAGTTCGATGATGCCGGCCTCCGCCCAGGCGGCGAGCTGACGGTTGATGTTCTCGCGGCTCATGCCGACGAAGTTGCCGAGTTCGCCCTGGCTGAGATCGCCGGCCAGGCGGTGGCCGTCCGCCTTGTGCTGGGTCAACCGCTTCAGGAACCGGGCGAGGCGAGGGCCCGCGGCAAAGGCGCGGTCGCTCTCGATCGTGGCGTTGGTCGCGCGCAAGCGCCGCGCCATCTCACGCATGATCCGGAGCGAGAAGCGGGGGTGGCGTTCGATGAACTGCTCGAACGCGGCGCGCGACAGGCGCAGCGTAACGCCGTGGTACATGGCTGTCGCGGAGGCGGTGCGCGGCTCCCCATCGAGCAGCGCAATCTCGCCGATGATCGCACCCGGCTCGGCGTAATCGAGCACGATCTCATGCCCGTTGGGCGCGATCATGCTGACCCGCGCGACGCCGGTGACGAGCACGACGAGGGCATCGCCCGGCTCCCCCTGAGCCAGAATTTGCTGACCCGGGCGGATCTTCGTCACGAACCCGAATTCGAGCAAATCGTGAATTTCTTCGGCGCTCATGCCGGCAAGCGGCGAGTTGGCCGGCAGCAGAGCGGCGAGATCCGCAGGTTTCACCCGATCCTCCTCCCGAAATGGTCGTGATCAGGTCTCCGCGCCCGGGTTGCGCTACTCAAGGCACGAAGACCAGCAACATGATGCCACGCCGCAGGCCCGCCAGTGATTCGCATCACAGCCGCCGCGTCGTGCCGTGGCCATGCACATTATTGGCAATTAACGATACCGCAAAGCATCGCAGGCATTCTGGCAGGGACTTCAGGCTCGTGAAAAATACACCAGAATGATTCACGCTTCGCTGCAGGCCATCGTCGATCCCGCGCATCGTGCCGTGGAGCGGACGCCGCTGACCGGAGAGGAGGCGGGACCGCGCCCGGATGATCTGCGGGTCGAGGCGTTGTGGAAGACCGCACCGTGGTTTGCGGGGCTGAGCCTGATCTGCGCGGTGGTGATCGCCTGGACGATCCGAGGCACCGCGCCGCCGCTGGCCATCGCCATCTGGCTCTCCGCGGTGGCCGGCCTCAACTGGGGCTCGCTGCGGGTCCGCCAGCGCGTTGCCAATTATCCCCTGGAGCGTATCGGCCGCTCGTCGCTGTGGAGCATCGCCGACGCGGCCGTGCATGCTGCCATTTGGGCATCGCTGCCTGCCTGGACGTTCGGCACCCAGCCAGTCGAGGCGCAGGCCGTCATCGCCGCCACCATGGCAACGTTGATCGCAGGCGCCTTCCTGATCGCGCTCGCGCCCGTCGCCGCATCGCTCTGGTCGGCCGTGCTCGCCGGGGCGTTGATCTTCGGCGCGAGTAGTTCGGCCGGCGGGCACCTGCCGGCACTGATCCTGCTCACCCTGGCCTATCTGGGTGTGGTCTTGGCGGGATGCCTCACCATCGAGCGGTTGCTGTGGCGCGCGATGGACATGGCCGCGCGCGAGCGGGCACGGCGGGAAGCGATTACGCTCCTCCTCAAAGAGTATGAGGATCAGGGCGCCGGCTGGCTGTGGCAGATCGATGCGTTCGGCCTGTTCACCTATGTCAGCCCGCGGATCGCGGGGCTGGTCGGGCGGGCGCCGGCGCAGATGCTGGGGCTGCCGATCGGCGCGGTGTTGGGCGGCAATCCGCGGCTGAGTGCGGCGATGGCCGCCCGCGAGAGCTTCGCCAATCTGGAACTGCAGGTCAGCACGCCCGGCGGACCGCGGTGGGTATCCGTATCCGGCAACCCGATCATCGGCCCCGGCGGCAGCTTCCACGGCTTCCGTGGGGTCGGTGCCGACGTTACGGAGACACACCGGTCGCAGGAGCGGCTGACCCGGATGGCTTCCAACGACATGCTGACCGGCCTGCCCAATCGCCAGGGCATGCGCGCGATCCTGGCCGATGCCGTCGACGCGGCCGTGCGCGACGAGCGCGCAACCGCTGTCATGTTCCTGGACCTCGACGGCTTCAAGCCGGTGAACGACCGCTTCGGCCATCCGATCGGCGATGCGGTGCTACGCGGCGTGGCGCAGCGTCTCTCCGCCGCGGTGGGCGATCGAGGCGTGGTCGGCCGCGTCGGCGGTGACGAGTTCGCCCTCGTGCTGCGCGACGGCCAGAGCCGGAGCGAGGCCGAGGTTATGGCGCAGACCCTCATCACCGCCGTCGCCGCGCCCTTTCCGTTCGAGAAGGGCGAGGTGCGGATCGGTCTCAGCGTGGGCTGCGCCTATGCGCCCGACGACGGCAACTCGGTCGAGGAGTTGCTGTTGAAGGCCGACTTGGCGCTCTACGAGGCCAAGAGCCGCGGCCGCGGCACGTTCCGCCCGTTCCGGCCGGAGATGCAGCAGGCTGCCGAACGGCGTGCCGGGCTGGAGCACGATCTGCGCCAGGCGCTGCGGCTGGGCCAGCTTTTGCTCCATTACCAACCGGTATTGAGTGCCGGCAGCTACGAGATCCGCGGCTTCGAAGCGCTGCTGCGCTGGCACCACCCCGACCGTGGGCCGATCGCACCGGCCGTCTTCCTGCCGATCGCCGAGGAAACCGGGATCATCGACGATATCGGCGCCTGGGTGCTCCGCACCGCCTGCCGCGATGCCGCTTCATGGCCGGAGCCGCTGTTCGTGTCGGTAAACGTCTCTTCCAGGCAGCTGATCATGGGCGCGTTCGTCGGCGGCGTCGGCGATGCACTGGCGGCGGCGCGGCTCGCGCCGGATCGGCTGCAGCTTGAGATACCCGAGCAGGTCTTCCTCGACGGAGCAGACGAAGCGCTCGATGTGCTGCGGCGATTGCGGGCGACCGGGCTGCGCCTGGCGCTCGATAATTTTGGGATCGGCCATGCCGCCTTGGGCCATGTCGCGACCGAGCTGTTCGACACGCTCAAGATCGACGGCCGGTTCCTGCGCGACGCGCTGAGCGAAAGCGGCACGACCGCCATGGTCCACGCCATCGTCTCCGTCGCGGGCAGCTTCCGCATGTCCGTCGTGGCCGAGCGGATCGAGGCCGAGGAAGAATTGGTCAGCATCGAGGAACTCGGCTGCAGCCACTTCCAGGGCTATCTGGCCGCGCCGCCGATGTCGTTTACCGATACCGAGGCTCTGCTCCGGGCCTATCCGGTCCCGGTCGGGGCGGCGGGGTAGCCGCACGAGCCGCTGCCGCCCGATGCATGGGACGGCAGCGACCGATCGTGTCAGGCGGCGCGGTTGGCGGCGCTCGTGTCGGAAGCGACGCTCTTCTTCGTGAGCGCACCGGCCAGCATTTCGGAAACGTAGCCGAACGCCGCACCGATCAGGATCGAGAGGATCGTCGGCACGAACGCGCGGACCGGGGTCATGCCCGCATCCGCACCCAGCAGGATCAGACCGGCGATGCTGGCAAAGCCATAGACGCTCGCAGGGATCGTCGCGAGCAGCGGCACTTTCGATGCGAGGACGATCACCGTCGCACCAAGGCCGACGGCGATCGGCGCGGCGAAAGTGCCGAGCCCGCCCAGCTGGCCAGCGAGCAGCACCGCGACCATGCCGACCAATGCACCGAAGCTCATGCAGGCGATGGTCGTGCGGCTTCCGGCCGTTCCGCCGCCCGAGTGGAAGTGGCAGCCCCAGGCGATGAACGCCTGCCAGACCTGGAGGTTGGCGGTGGCCAGTGGATCGAGGCCGAACAGCCACGTCGCAACAACGGCGAGCACGCCAACGGATGTAGCAAGGGCGAAAAGTGCAGGCATCAAACCTCCCCGATTTGTTTTGTTATTCGGCATGTTTCCGGTCGCTGCCGGCTGCCGGGGAGGAGCGTACGCGAAGCGATTCCGACCGTCCAGTTCCCCTCTATAGCCGAAAGGGGCGGGCGGTCAGCGGTCGCGATGTTCCAGGTAGAGGTAGGACGGGTCGAACTCGGCGAGCGTCTGTAGCGCGCGCATGTCGCGGATGGTGACCCTGCGTCCGGAGATTTCGACCAGCTCGCGCTGCCGGAGCTCACGCAGCGTGCGGTTGACGTGGACAGCGGTAAGCCCGGTGCATTCGGCGAGGTCGGTCTGCGTGATCCCCAGCGGAAAGCTCCCGCCATCGGTCAAACCGACGATATCCAGTCGCACGAACAACTCGCAGAGCAGGTGCGCCAGCCGCTGGATCGCGGTTCGCCGCCCCAGCGACAGCATCCATTCCCGGTGCATCGCCGCATCGAGGGTCGTGAGGAACCAGTAGACCCGCGTCAGGTGCGGAAACCTCTCCGTGATTTCGGTAAGGCGTTCGTGCGGCATCTGCACGAACCGACACGGCGTCAACGCCATGATATTGTGATCGAGCCGCTTGAGCGTGAAGCTGTGCAGGTCGACGAAGTCGCCGGGCACGTGCAACGCTGAAATCTGACGCTGGCCGTCGCGCAGATCCTTGTAGCGGCACATCAGGCCATCGAGCAGCAAGGTACTGGCGCTCAGTTCCTCACCGGCGCGGATGACGACGCAATCGGCAGGCGCATCCCGCCGTTCGCCGACCGCTTCGCGGATCGCACGTTCTTCCTCGGCGGAAATGACGTCTCGCTGCCGCAGCCGCAGCAAATGGGCTTCGATCACCCGCTTCCCCCTTCGTGCATTCTGGATGCACTCCCGTGGCCGTCTACCGTATCGTGTTTGTTCCGGCAACCGATGTGCGGCCGCGTGCTCGGATGGTCGATCCCGGCGCCGGTCCGCCAGCGCTTCAACCCGCCGGACAAATGCACTAAGGCGGTCCAATGGCGATCTTGAGCCTCGGATCGAAGCCTTTCTTCGACGATAAGAACCGCGCATTCTGGATGCTGCAGTCGTTCGGCTGGGCGGGCTATTTCGTCCTGCGGGCGCTCGGCGGCCTGGCCAATGCGATGGGCTTCCTGTTCATCGTGCCGACCGCGCTCAGCACCGCGACGGGCTACTCGCTGACGCTGCTGATGGCGGCGATGTTCCGGCGGCTGATCAACCAGAAGCCGATCGTGACCTGGGGCGGATCGATCATCATCCTCCTGATCGCCTCGGCCGCTTTCTCGACGATCGAGGTCTGGGCGCACGCGACCTTCTACCGCATCGGCACGATGCCGGAGGGCATTCAATTCTTCGGTGCGATCCTCCTCGATTTTGCGCTGCTCGCGGCCTGGTCCGCCCTCTATTACGGCATCAACTTCTACCTGTTGCTGGAGCAGCAGACCGGCCAGCTGTCGCGGCTGGAGACGCAGGCCTCTTCGGCGCAGCTGGCGATGCTGCGCTATCAGCTCAACCCACATTTCCTGTTCAACACGCTCAATTCGATCTCGACGCTGGTGCTGCTGAAGCAGACCGACCGGGCGAACGTGATGCTCTCACGCCTGTCCTCGTTTTTGCGCTATACTCTGGTCAACGAACCGACCGCGCAGGTGACGCTGGCTCAGGAGGTCGAGACGCTGAAGCTCTATCTCGAGATCGAGAAGATGCGCTTCGAGGAGCGGTTGCAACCGCGCTTCGAGATCGAGCCGGCGGTGTCGCGGGCGCGGCTACCCTCGCTGCTGCTGCAGCCGCTGGTCGAGAACGCCATCAAATATGCGGTAACGCCGAAGGAGGAAGGAGCAGAGATCGCGGTCGAGGCGCGGTTGGCCGGAGAGCGGGTGCAGATCACCGTGTCCGACACCGGCCCAGGGTTGAACGAAGCCGTTTCCCGGCCGATATATTCGCTCGGGGTTGGGCTTGCGAACATCAGGGACAGGCTGGCCCAGGCCTACGGCGCGGACCATCGGTTCGACATACAGTCGGGCCGGGAGGGCGGGTTCGGCGTCGTTATCGAGATCCCGTTCCAGACAGAACAGCCCAAGGAAGCCGCATGACGATACGTACCATCCTCGTCGACGACGAGCCGCTCGCCATTCAGGGCCTCGCCCTGCGGCTCGAAGCGCACGAGGACGTCGAGATCATCGAGACCTGCCTCAACGGCCGCGAGGCGATCCGCGCGATCAAGACCCACAAGCCCGACCTCGTCTTCCTCGACATCCAGATGCCCGGCTTCGACGGCTTCTCAGTTCTCCAGGGCCTGATGGAGGTCGAGCCGCCGCTCGTTGTCTTCGTCACCGCCTACATGGATCACGCGCTGCGGGCGTTCGACGCCGACGCGCTCGACTATCTGATGAAGCCGGTCGACACCGATCGTTTGGCAGATACGCTCGACCGCGTGCGTCAGCGCCTGAGCGAGAAGCGCGGTGCCGAGGAAGCCGGACGGCTGAAGGAAGCGCTCGCTGAACATGCGCCGGAGGCGGCCGCCGACATGGTCACGGAGACCAGCGGCGAGGCGCCGGCGTCGAACCGGTTCGAAAAGCTCATCAACATCAAGGATCGCGGCCAGATCTTCCGCGTCGACGTCGATTCCATCGAGCGCATCGATGCCGCCGGCGACTATATGTGCATCTACACCGGCGACAACACGCTGATCCTGCGCGAGACGATGAAGGATTTGGAGAAGAGGCTGGATCCCCGCCGCTTTCAGCGCGTCCACCGCTCGACGATCGTGAACCTCGACCTGGTCAAGCAGGTCAAGCCGCATACCAATGGCGAATGCTTCCTGGTGCTGAACTCCGGCGCGCAGGTGAAGGTCAGCCGCAGCTACCGCGACGTCGTCGCGCGGTTCGTTCACTAGTCGTGGCCCGCGTTACCGGCCTTGGCGGCGTCTTCTACAAGGTCGCGGATCCGGCACGGACCGCGGCCTGGTACCGGGACGTGCTGGGGCTCGGTGGCGAGCACGGCATCATGTTGCCCTGGTCGCTGGACGCGACGGGGGAAGGCTTCAGCATCTTCTCCGCCTTCAACGACAGCACCGATTATTTCGGGCCGAGCACGGCGGCGTTCATGGTCAACCTGCGGGTCGATGATCGGGACGGCATGCTGGAGATGCTGCGCGCGAAGGGCGTAGAGATCCTCGGCACGCAGGATGAGGAATATGGCCGCTTCGCCTGGATCCTCGACTGCGACGGCCTCAAGATCGAGCTCTGGGAGCAGATCGGGCCGGCCCCGCCGGCCTAGGCGATTGGATTGATTGGGCTTCTTCGCCGTGATGGATCGGCGATGGCGCCTTCAACGCCGGCATCCGACGGATCGCAACTCTTCGTTAAACACGGTCCGCCTACGCTCCGCTTCCACGGAGAGGCTTTCGGATGTTCGCTGCCGAGTTCGAAGCAGCACAGATAGAGACACGGCGACGTTCCCCGCGAGCGCCGGTGTCGATCGATGCCAGCATCGGGAAGAGCAAGCGGACGCTCTGCAAGGTGATCGACGTATCACGCCACGGCGTGCGGCTCGGCATCCATTCGGCCCTGAAGCGGGGCAGCACGATCTGGCTGACCCTACCGAAGATCGGCGCCGTGCTGGTCGAGGTGCGCTGGTCGAACGACTTCTCGGCCGGCTGTCAGTTTGAGAAGCCGCTCGATCTGGAAACCTTGGACCTCCTGCTGGCCGAGAACGAGCCGGAGCAGGGCTGACTGCCGCAGACAGCCGGCCTGCTCGTCATGCCTTGGCGGGCACGAACCCCAAAGCGACGCCGTTCATGCAGTAACGCAGCCCGGTCGGCTTGGGCCCGTCGTTGAAGACGTGGCCGAGATGCCCGCCGCAGCGCCGGCAGTGGACCTCGGTGCGGGTATAGCCGAGCAGATTGTCGCTGCTGGTGTCGACGGCATTCGGCAGCGGTTGCCAGAAGCTCGGCCAGCCGGTGCCGCTGTCGAACTTGGTCTTCGACGAGAAGTTGGGCAGCTTGCAGCCGGCGCAGACGAACGTGCCGGGGCGATGCTCCTTGTTGAGCGGGCTGGTGAACGGCGCCTCGGTGTCTTCGTGGCGCAGCACCTGGTAGGCGGCCGGCGACAGCCGCTTCTTCCACTCGGCGTCGGGCAAGGTCACCTCGAACTTGCCCTTGGGCCCTTCCGGCGCGGCCTTGGCGAAGCTGCCCCAGTTGATCAACGCGGCGGCGCTGGCCGTGCCGATACCTGTGCCGATGAGGGTGCGGCGATCGATCTGCATGATCCACTCCGTGACTGCGTCCGTCAGACCGGGCGCTCGACCCTCGATGTAGGCGTGCGGGTCGACGATTTCACGCGCCGACGCCCGAAAAATCCGCGCCGCCGCCTGCTGCCGCCCGACTTCAGCACGCTGACGCGAAAGCGCCGCGAGGCGAAGCGGATGATCAGCGCGATCCAGATCGCCTGCCACAGGATGGCAAGCAGATGCGGCCAGATCTCCGTCAGCTGCGCGGCGCGGGCGAGCATCGCGAACGGCGAACTCCACGGAAAGATGGTGGCGCCGATCGCGGTTGCGCCGTTCGGGTCGCTCACCGCTGAGGAAGCGAACGCGAACACGACGAGCTGCCCCATCGTCACCGGCATCGACAAGGTCTGGACCTCGCGCACCGAATTGGCCTGCGCGCCGATGCCGAGGAAGGCGGCGCCGAGCAGCAGGTAGCTCGCCGTGAAATAAGCGACGCCGAGCGCCAGGAAGGTCGGCCAGCCGACGGCCGGCGGCGGCAGCCCGGCCGCACCGGGCGCCAGCGTCAGGATCGCGACGGCCGCGGTCGTCCCCCAGACGGCGATGCCGGTCAGCGACATGCCGAGCATCGCGATCAGCTTGCCCAGGAAGATGGCGTCGACCGGTACTGCGGCGGCAAGCACCTCGATCACCTTGTTAGACTTCTCCTCGATCAGGTTGGAAAGCAGCATGCCGGCCAGGATCATCGTCAGCATGACGAGCACGAGCTGGCCGGCGCGGGCCGTGAGCAGCCGCGCGGTCGATGCGTTGCCGGCCGACTGGCGGACCGGATCGAGCGCGAGTTCGACCGGTGACGGGGTGCCGCCGGCATGGGACAGCAACGTGTCCTGTCGCGCCTGATCGATGATGAGAGCGAGGTCGCCCTTGATGTCGCCGAGCACGTTTTCCGGCCCGATCAGTCGTGGCCGGCCGAGCGGATCGGCGAGTACCGCGACGACCTTGGTCGTCTCGTCGCCGAGCAACGCCCGTGTCTGCGCCGCGACCGGACCCTGCGGCGCAACGATCCACATGTCCGGCAGCACGCCGCTGCCGAGCCGCGCGCCTAGCCGCCGGTGGGCGCGGGTGAGGACATCGCGTTCGGCATCGCCGGCGATCACCGCGACGGTCGGATGCGTCGCCTGGCTGTCGAGCTTGGCGCCGACCGATCCGAAGACGAAGCCGAACATGATCGGAAAGAGCGGCCCGATCAGGAACAGCAGGAAGGTGCGCGACCAGACACTCGCGACGTAATCGCGCCGCGCAATCACCAAGGCGGCCCGGATCAGTTCGTTCATGCCGCCACGTCCTGAGGCGCGGGCGCCTCCATGTCGGCGGCGACCGTCGCGCCGGCGATGGCGACGAACGCGTCGTGCAGGCCGGGGCGTTCGATCGACAGCGTCTCGATCCCGGCGCCGCCGTCGATCAAGCCCTTGAGCAGGGGCTCGACGCCGCTATCGGGCAGTTCGAATGTCCAGGTGCTGCCGTCATGGGCGGCATCGGGCGGGAGTGCCGCCCGCCACGGCCCGTCGGCGGCACGGGTGGCGAGCCGGACGCGCGGACGCAGCCGGCTGCGCGCTTCCTCGACGCCGCCTTCGAAGCGGACACGGCCAGCGGCGATGATTGCGATCCGCTCGCACAGCCGCTCGGCATGGGCGATGACGTGGGTGGAAAACAGCACCGTCACGCCTTCCGCCGCCTTGGTCCGGATCAGTGCCTCGAGCCGCCCCTGATTGAGCGCGTCGAGGCCAGAAAAGGGCTCGTCCAGCACGATCAGCCGCGGCCCGTGGACGAGGGTGCCGAGCAGCTGGACCGTCTGCGCCATGCCCTTGGACAGCGTCCGGATCGGCCGCGCGATCACCTCGCCCAGGCCGTGCGTCTCCAGCAGGCCGGTGGCGCGCCGTTTGCCTTCCTTGAGCGGCAGGCCGCGCAGTGCGCCCATGAAGGCGATCGCGTCGCGCGCCGTCATCGATGGATAGAGGCCCCGCTCCTCGGGGAGATAGCCGACCAGCTTGGCCGCCTTCAGCGGGGCAGGGTGGCCGAGCAGCGTCCGGTGCCCTTCGTCGGGATCGATGATGCCCAGCAGCATGCGCAGCGTGGTCGTCTTGCCGGCACCGTTCGGGCCGAGCACGCCGTAGATCGACCCAGCCGGCACGGCGAGATCGATCCCGTCGACCGCCCGGGTGTCGCCGAAATCCTTGACCAACCCGTGCGCTTGGATGGCGTAATCGGTCACGGCATTCCCCACGATGTCATGCCCACGGAAACGCGGGTCCAGTTCCGGCGGCGGCAGCTGGATTCCTGCCTTTGCGGGAATGACGAGGCTTTCCTGCATTTCGGCTGCACCCTAACTGTAACATCGTGGCACCGGGATCGCACGACAGTCTCAACAACGGCTTTACGGCCCGGCTGAAGGCCGAGGCCGAGGCGCTGGGCTTCGTCGCGTTCGGCATCGCCCGCGCCGATGCCGCGCCGGAAAGCGCGGCGCGGCTGCGCGAATGGCTGGACAGTGGTGCGCATGGCGACATGATCTGGATGGAGGAACGCGCCGAACAGCGCGGAAGCCCCGCCGCTTTGTGGCCGGAGGTGCGTTCGGTCGTGATGCTCGGCATGAGCTATGCGCCGGTCGAGGATCCGCTGCGGCTTGCCGGTGAGGGTGGGATCGGGCGCATCTCGGTCTACGCTCAGGGCCAGGACTATCACGACATCGTCAAGAAGGCGCTGAAGGCGCTCGCCCGCTGGATCGTGGCGGAAGCCGGTGCGGGGGTGAAGGTGTTCGTCGACACCGCGCCGGTCATGGAAAAGCCGCTCGCCGCCGCTGCCGGGCTCGGCTGGCAGGGCAAGCATTCGAACCTCGTCAGCCACGATCACGGCAGCTGGCTGCTGCTCGGCGCGATCATGACGACGATGGAGGTCGGAACCGATCTCGTCGGCAACGCACCGCATGCGGTCCGCTGCGGATCGTGCGAAGCCTGCCTCACAGCCTGCCCCACAGACGCGTTCACCGCGCCGTTTCGGATCGATGCGCGGCGCTGCATTTCGTACCTCACGATCGAGAACAAGGGGCCGATCCCGGCCGAGTTCCGCGCCGCGATCGGTAACCGCATCTATGGCTGCGACGATTGCCTGGCCGTCTGCCCTTGGAACAAGTTCGCCGCCGCGGCCCACGCCAACCGGGCGTTCGCCGCTCGCGCCGAGCTTGCCGTGCCGGAGCTTGCCGACGTGCTCGCCCTGGATGATGCGAGCTTCCGGCAGGTCTTCGCCGGATCGCCGATCAAGCGCATCGGCCGCGACCGAATGATGCGCAACGCGCTGATCGCGGCCGGCAACAGCGCAGATGTGTCGTTGCTTGGCCGCGTGCTGCCGTTGCTCGACGATCCGGCGCCCGTGGTCCGCGGCGCGGCAGCCTGGGCATTATCGCGGATCGACCCCGCGGCCTACCTGCGGGAGCTGACAGGCAGGTTGGCGGGCGAGACCGATCCCACCGTCCGCGCGGAATGGAATGTTACGAAGTACGATTTGTCGGTCGCAATTCGCGACGGGGCTCGCCTTGCCGGCTAAGGTGCAGTGATGAAGCTATCAACACTGCGCCTGCCATTCGCCTGGACCACAGTCGCCGCAACCATGTTTGCGCCGACGATCGTGCCGGGCGCGATGAACCCGCTCGTGGCGCTGCTCCTGTTCTGCTGGTTGCTCGGCATCATCTTCTGGTCCGCTTTCGGCGTGGTCCACGAAGCCGAGGAATTGGCCGAGGCACTGGGCGAGCCGCTCGGCACGTTGGTGCTGACACTGTCGATCGTGATCATCGAGGTGGCGCTGATCTCCGCCGTGATGCTCAGCGCCAAGAACGTGCCGACGCTCGGCCGCGACACGATGTTCGCCGTGCTGATGATCGTCCTGAACGGCGTGGTCGGGCTCGGCCTGCTGATCGGCGGCATCCGTCACCACCAGCAGAGCTACAACCTTCAGGGGGCGAGTGCCTATCTCGCGGTGACGATCCCGCTGTCGGTGATCGCGCTGGTCCTGCCCAACTTCACCACGACGACCTCGCCGGGGACGCTGTCCACCGTCCAGTCGGGTCTGTTCTCCGTTCTGACGATCCTGCTCTACGGCCTGTTCCTGTGGTTGCAGACGGGGCGGTATCGCGGCTTCTTCCGCCCGGTTTCGGGTGACGTCGATACGCCGGGTGGAACGCCCATGCCGCATGTCGCGACGCCCGGCTTGTCGACCGGCAAGCATGTCCTGCTGCTGCTCGCCAACATCCTGCCGATCGTCATCCTGGCCAAGAGCCTGGCCAAGCTGCTCGACGCCGGCATCGCCGCACTGGGCGCGCCAACCGCGCTCGGCGGCATCGTCATCGCCATGATCGTGTTCACGCCCGAAGGTATTTCCGCGCTGCGGGCGATATCGGCCAACCAGCTCACCCGCGCGATCAACCTGTGCCTCGGGGCGGCGGCCTCGACTCTGGGCCTGACCGTGCCTGCAGTGCTGCTGATCGGGCTGCTGACCGATCAGCCGGTGGTGCTCGGCCTCAGCGCGGCCAACATGGTACTGCTGGCGGTCACGCTTGTGCTCAACACGCTCACCTTCTCAGGCGGGCGCACGACGATGCTGGAGGGAGCAGTCCACATCTCGCTGTTCGCGGTATTCCTCGTGCTGGTGTTCAGCCCCTGAGCCTGCGGCTCAGCGCGCCTCGGCACGCCGGCTGAGCGCCGCCACGCAGGACGCGCGATCGATGTCCTCGCCGTTGGGCAGGCGCGCATCGACCCAGGTGACGGTCGGCTCCTTGCCGGGAGTCTTGGGGTAGAGGTAAGCATCGAGCACGCACACGCCGCTCGCATATTGCAGCTTGCGGGCGCCTTCCTCGCGCACGTCCTGGTCGGGGGTGCCGAACAACGCCTCGAGCGCCCGCGCATCCTTGCCGATCACCCGATCGAGGCCCGCGGCGCTGATCGGGACCGGCGGCCCCTTGACCGGTGCGCGAACCGGCGTCTGCGGCGGTGTCACGCAGCCGGACAGCGCGACCAGCGCCGCCACGGCTGCAGCACGCGCGCGCTGCGATGGGCCTGAGAAACGGGGAACGGACAGGGTCGTCATAAGGCGGGTTCGCAGATCCGGTTCTTTGTGGCCGGGCAGATGGAGCGCTGGCCCGGCCGGGCCGTAGCGCGGTCAGAGGGCGATGGGAAATCCCACCCGGCGTTGCGCTGCGGCGAAGCGTTGGCTAGGCGCGCGGAAGCAAGAGCTTTTCCGGAGACCGGCGTGACCGCAACGACCCTCGACATCATCGCCATCGGCAACGCCATCGTCGATGTGATCTCCCGCGCCGACGATGCCTTCATCACGAGCGAGGGGATCGACAAGGGTTCGATGCGGCTGGTCGATACCGATACCGCCGAGGGGCTCTACAGCCGGATGGGACCGGGCATCGAGGCGAGCGGCGGGTCCGCGGCCAACACCGTCGCCGGCATCGCCGCGCTCGGCGGCAAGTGCGGCTTCATCGGCCAGGTCGCCGACGATCAGCTCGGTCGCGTCTTCACCCACGACATCCGCTCGCTCGGCGTGCAGTTCGACACGCCCGCCCGCTCGGACGAGCCCCCGACGGCGCGCTGCCTGATCCTGGTGACGCCGGATGCGCAGCGGACGATGAACACGTTCCTCGGCGCCTCGCAGTTCCTGCCGGCCGACGCGCTTGATCCCGAGCTGATCGCATCGGCCGCGATCCTCTACCTCGAGGGCTATCTGTGGGATCCGGAAGAGCCGCGCGCGGCGATGCGCAAGGCGATCGACATCGCCCGTGGCGCCGGCCGCAAGGTCGCCTTCACCCTCTCGGACGCCTTCTGCATCTCGCGCCACCGCGGCGATTTCCAGGCGCTGATCGACGGCGGCCTCCTCGACATCCTGTTCGCCAATGAGGGCGAGATCCTGTCGCTTACCGAAACTAACGACTTCGACGCGGCTGTCGATCAGGTATCGGCCAAGGTGCCGTTGCTGGTGGTCACCCGCAGCGAGCGGGGCGCGATCGCCGTCAAGGATGGCCAGCGCTATGCGGTGCCGGCCGAGCCGATCGACCGGATCGTCGATACGACCGGCGCCGGCGACCTGTTCGCGGCGGGCTTCCTGGCCGGCCAGGCGCAGGGCCGCTCGGTCACGGACTCGCTGACAATGGGTGCCATCGCGGCGGCCGAGGTGATTTCCCATTACGGCGCCCGGCCGGAGACGGACCTCAAGGCGCTGGTCGAGAACCGTCTGGCCTGAACGGGACGGACGCCGTTTCGGCAGCGACGTAGATCGACGCTTCGACGCTGCCGGCGTCGGTTTTCACCCGGGTGCGGACGCGGCGGTACTCGGCGCCCTCAAATGCGTCGAGCCGCGGCCAGTGAGCCGGCAGATCGTGACTCTCGAACAGCACCACCGCCAGCGGCGGGGCGCCCGGATCCAGGATGAGCGCTGGATAACCGAGCGTCGCTGCCCATCCTTCATCGACCAATCGGCCGCGGACCGTTCCTCCCCGCCAGGTACCGCGCAGTTCCGCGAGCTGGTGGTGGTTGGGCTGACCGGGCGCCAGCGTTCCGTAGCTTGCCAGCCGTGTCTCGGCCGGATCCACCACCGCGCGCCCGGCCGCGTTGGGCGGCGCTAGGCCTGGTTGCGCCCGGGCGTCGGCGCACCGGGCAGCGGCGGCACGGGAACCGGCGGCGCATCGGCATCCTCTTCCGGTACGTCGACGATGCCGCGGCCGAGGTTGCTGCGCTTGTAGCTGTACGCATAGTAGACGATCAGTCCGACCACCGCCCAGCCGACGAACAGCATGATCGTCTCGAACGACAGGCTGAAGAACAGATAGACGCAGCCCAGCGCCGAGAGCGGTCCGACGACCGCCACCGCCGGTGTCCGGAACGGACGGGCGCGGGTCGGATCCGTGCGGCGCAGCACGACCACCGCCATCGACACCATCGCGAAGGCGAACAGCGTGCCCGAGTTCGAGATGTCGGCGAGCACGCCGACCGGGAAGAAGGCCGAGAAGGCCGCGACGAACACGCCGGTCAGGATCGTGATGACGTAAGGCGTCCGGTAGACCGGGTGGACCTTCGAGAACATCGCCGGAAGCAGACCGTCGCGGCTCATCACGAAGAAGATGCGGGTCTGGCCGAACATCATCATCAGGATGACTGACGGCAGCGCCAGGCCGGCGGCCAGGCCGATCAGGTTGCCGACCTGCGGCCAGCCGATCTGACGCAGCGTCCAGGCCAGTGCTTCCTTGGAGCAGACCACCGCGCCGTCGTTGATCGCCGAGCAGGCGACGGTCAGTTCCGGGCTACCCGGGCGCAGCCCGGTGCCGTCGGCGGCGAACATCGGCTGCGCGCCGACGCCGCCGATCACGCCGGCGGCGACCAGGATGTAGAAGATCGTGCAGATGGCGAGCGACCCGATCAGGCCGATCGGCATGTTGCGCTGAGGGTTCTTGGTCTCCTCGGCCGCGGTCGAGACCGCATCGAAGCCGACATAGGCGAAGAAGATCGATGCCGCCGCCGCCGAGATGCCGCCGAAACCGAGCGGGGCAAACGGCTCGAAATTGGCCGACTTCATGACCGGCACGGCGAGCACGATGAACAAAGTGAGGGCAGCGACCTTGATCGCGACGAGCACGGCGTTGACGGTCGCGCTCTCCTTGGTGCCGATCACCAGCAACCAGGTGACGAGCAGGGCGATGCCCGCCGCGGGCAGGTTGACCAGCCCGCCGTCGAACGGCCCGCGGACCAGCGCATTGGGTATGTCGATGCCGAGCGTGTGTTCGAGCAGGCCGACGACGTAGCCGGACCAGCCGACCGAGACGGCACCGGCCGCGACGGCATATTCCAGGATCAGTGCCCAGCCGACCATCCAGGCGAGAAGCTCGCCCATGACCGCATAGCTGTAGGTGTAGGCGGAGCCGGAAACCGGCACCATCGCCGCCATCTCGGCATAGCAGAGCGCCGCGATGGCGCAGACCGCACCGGCGATGATGAAGCTGATCATCATGCCCGGACCGGCCTTCTGTGCCGCCTCCGCGGTCAGGACGAAGATGCCGGTGCCGATCACCGCGCCGATGCCGAGCATCGTCAGCTGGAAGGCGCCGAGCGACCGATGCAGCGACTTCTTCTCAGCGGTGGCCAGGATGGCATCGAGTGGCTTCACGCGCCCGAAAATCATGAGCCAGTCCCTTGCCCTGTCAAATTCTTTGAACCCCGGAACCTAGCCGGTATTTTGCACTGCGCAATAGCCGGGCAGGGTCGTCGCCCGGCCTAGCGCGCCAGCATCGGCCCGAGTGGACCGCCGGCAAAGATGTGGACATGGAGGTGGGCGACCTCCTGCCCGGCATGCGCGCCGACATTGGCAAGCAGCCGGTATCCCGGCGCGACCAGCCCCGCCGCCCGCGCAACAAGACCGACGGCGCGAACGAAGCCGGCGATCTCCGCGTCCGTAGCGCGCTCGGACAGATCGTCCCATGAAACGTAGCGCCCTTTCGGGATCACCAGGATGTGGGTCGGCGCCTGCGGTGCGATGTCGTGGAAGGCGAGGGCGTGATCGTCCTCATACACCTTCTTCGACGGGATCTCGCCGCGCAGGATGCGGGCGAAGATGTTGGTGTCGTCATAGGGCAGGGTGGCGTCGATCGGCATCGGCAAGTCTCCCGTCTCAGTCGGCGGCGCGCGCCGCCTTTTCGGCGATGCCGGACGTGCCCTCGCGGCGGCGCAACTCGGCCAGCACGTCCTCGATCGCCACGCCGCAGTCGGCGAGCAGCACGGTCAGGTGGAAGAGCAGGTCGGCCGCCTCGCCGGTCACGGCGCGCGCATCACCGGTGAGCGCCGCGATGACCGTCTCGACGGCCTCCTCGCCCACTTTCTGCGCGATCTTGGGCCGACCGGAAGCAAACAGGCGCGCGGCGTAGGAGGTCGCCGGATCCCCGCCGCGACGGGCAAGGATGGTTGCTTCGAGATCGGCAAGAACGGCGCTCATCCCGGCGTTAAGCCCGGCGCGGCCGGTATCGTCAACCGGAGCGCGTCATTCGTCGTCGCTGGTGTCGTCGCGCCGCTTGCGCGATCGGCTGCCGCGGCGGCCGAGCAGCAGCCCGGCCACGCCCGCGGCGAACAAGGCGAAGTCGGCCGGCTCCGGCACCGCCGCGCTCTTTACCGGAGCTTTCATCGCTGTGCTGTCGGCGGCAGCCACGGTGGTGCTGCCACCTAGTGCACCGACTTTCCACCATTCCGCCGACACCGGCACCGCCGCCGCCAATGCCAGCAGCGCGGCCGAAAAAACCGTGCGGTAGGTGACCATAGAACTGCCCTAACTCGGCCGCTCGTCGCGGCACCAATCGCCTGACCGCGGAGCAGCAAGCTTGTTGCCAAATCGGCGGAAATCACGGCGAAGTGCCGTTGGTGATGGTTAAGCGCTCGGCGAGATGAACGGTTAATGTAACGTCTACCGACATTGGCCGCCGAGCGTCAGCCCCGGACCGGCAACCCCGCCCCGCGAAGCGCGGCATGCGCGTCGGCGACCTTGTGCTGGCCGAAGTGAAAGATCGAGGCGGCGAGCACGGCGCTGGCGTGACCCTCGATCACGCCATCGACCAAGTGATCGAGCGTGCCCACGCCGCCGCTTGCGATCACGGGGATGCCTACCGCATCGGAGATGGCGCGGGTGAGGGCGAGGTCGTATCCGTCGCGTGTCCCGTCCCGATCCATCGAGGTGACGAGCAGTTCGCCCGCGCCGAGGGTGGCAAGGTGGATGGCATGCGCGACGGCATCGATCCCGGTCGGGCGGCGACCGCCGTGGGTGAAGACCTCCCACCGGCCCGGCGCGACGGAGCGCGCGTCGATCGCACCCACGACGCACTGACTGCCGAACCGATTGGCCATATCGGCGGCGAGTTCGGGCCGGGCGACCGCGGCGGAATTGACCGCGACCTTGTCGGCGCCGGCCAGCAGCAGCGCCCGCGCATCGTCGGCGGTGCGGACGCCGCCGCCGACGGTGAGCGGCATGAAGCAGACCGCCGCGGTTCGCGCGACGACGTCCAGGATCGTGCCGCGGCCCTCGTGGCTCGCCGTGATGTCGAGGAAGCAGAGTTCGTCGGCCTGGGCGGCATCGTAGACGCGCGCCTGCTCCACCGGATCGCCGGCATCGGCCAGATCGACGAAGTTGATGCCCTTGACGACGCGTCCCCCGGCGACATCCAGACAGGGAATGACGCGGACGCGGACGCTCACCCGCCGGCGACCCGGATCGCCGCGGCGAGATCGAGGCGGCCGTCATAGAGGGCCCGGCCGGTGATGACGCCCTCAATCCCGTCGGAGACGTGGCGCGCGAGATCGAGTATGTCGCCCAAGTTCTTGACGCCGCCGCTGGCGATCACCGGGATCGAGGTCTTGCGGGCCAGACGAAGCGTCGCATCGATGTTGCAGCCCTTCAGCATCCCGTCGCGTCCCACATCGGTGAAGAGCAAGGCGGCGACGCCGGCATCGCGGAAGCGTTCGGCCATGTCCGCCACCGGTATGTCGGACACGTCGGCCCAGCCGCGCGTCGCGACCATGCCGTCGCGCGCATCGACGCCGACGACGATGCGGCCGGGCAGGTCACGGGCGCTGGTGCGGACGAGCTCCGGATCCTCAAGCGCGGCGGTCCCGATCACGATCCGCTCGACGCCGAGCCCCAGCCAGCGGTCGATCGCGGCGCGCGTGCGGATGCCGCCGCCGAGCTGGACCTTGCCGGGAAAGGCGGCGACGATCGCTTCGACCGCCTCGGCATTGACCGCTTCGCCCGCGAACGCGCCGTCCAGGTCGACGACGTGAAGATGGGTCGCGCCCTGATCGGCGAAGGCGCGGGCCTGCGCGGCGGGGTCGTCGCCGTAGACGGTGGCCCGGTCCATGTCGCCTTCGGCCAGGCGGACGACTTGGCCGCCCTTGAGGTCGATCGCGGGCCAGATGGTCAGCGCCATGTCATGGCCTCCAGTTGATGAAACGGGTCAGGAAGCCGAGGCCGTAGGTTTGGCTCTTTTCCGGGTGGAACTGGACCCCGATCAGATTGTCGCGGCCGACCGCCGCGGTCACCGGGCCGCCATGATCGGTGACGGCCAGACGATCCGCCGGATCGGCGACATCGAAGGCGTAGCTGTGCAGGAAATAGGCCTCGCCGGGCAGGAGCAGCGCGTGTTCGCCCGCCGACCGCACTTCGTTCCAGCCCATGTGCGGCACCTTCAGCGAAGGGTCGGCCGGGGCGAGCAGCCGCACCGTGCCGCCGATCCAGCCGAAGCCGGGATGTACCCCGTGCTCCTCGCCGGCATCCGCCATCAGCTGCATGCCGACGCAGATGCCGAGGAACGGCCGGCCGGCCCGGATCGCGGTACCCTCGATCGCCTCGACCATGCCGGGGAGGCTCGCCAGCGCGTTGCGGCACGCGGCAAAGGCGCCGACGCCCGGCAAGACGATGCGGTCGGCGGCGCGGACCACCGTGGGATCGTCGGTGACGGCCACGTCGCTCGCCCCCGCCGCAACGAGCGCGTTGTGGACCGACCTGAGATTGCCCGCACCATAGTCGACGAGCGCGATGCGCTCAGCCATGGCCGCCAAGCGTGCCCTTGGTCGACGGGATCGCGTCGCCCTTGCGCGGATCGATCTCGATCGCGATGCGCAGCGCCCGGGCGAACGCCTTGAACGCGCTTTCGACGATATGATGGTTGTTGCGGCCGTACAGCGTCTCGACGTGCAGCGTGATCCCCGCCGCACCCGCCACGGAGTGAAAGAAATGCTCGATCAGCTCGGTATCCAGTTCACCGAGCTTCGGCTGGCTGAACTCGGTCCGCCAGACAAGGAAAGGTCGCCCCGAAATATCGATGGCACAGCGCGTCAGCGTCTCGTCCATCGGCGCATAAGCGTGGCCGTAGCGAGTGATGCCCCGACGGTCGCCCAGTGCCTGCGCGATCGCCGTGCCCAGCGCGATGCCGCTGTCCTCGGTCGTGTGGTGCTGATCGATATGCAGGTCGCCGACCGCCTTAAGCTTCAGGTCGATGAGCGAGTGGCGCGACAGCTGCTCGAGCATGTGATCGAGGAAACCGATGCCGGTCGAGACGTCGTACGTGCCGGTCCCGTCGAGATCGAGCGTGATCTCGATTTCGGTTTCATTGGTCTTGCGATGGATCGTCGCGTTCCGCATGGTGAGCGCCTATAGCGGCTGGACAAGCGTGCGCAACGCGCTTGACCCCGTTGGGCGCAGCGTTCACCAAGCGCCCATGAGCGAGACGACGCCCGACAGCCTGATTCCGTACGACGAGATCGTGCAGGAAGCCCTGCGTGCCGTGGTCGGCCGCGTGCTCGGCGAGGTCGAGGCCGCCGGCGGGCTGCCCGGCGACCACCACTTCTACATCACCTTCAAGACCGGTGCGGCGGGTGTCGACATCCCGGCGCACCTGACGGCGCGTTTCCCGGACGAGATGACCATCGTCATCCAGAACCGCTTTTGGGACCTCAAGGTCTACGAGGACCGGTTCGAGGTCGGTCTCAGCTTCAATCAGGTCGGCGCCAAGCTCAACATCCCGTTCGCGGCGGTGACCGGCTTCGTCGATCCGGCGGTCAACTTCGCGCTCCAGTTTCAGGCTCAGGCCGACGACTCGCAGCCCGAGCAGACCGCTGCCGCCGGCAACGATCCGCCACTGGTCGAGCCGGTCGAGGACGGTTCGAACGTCGTTTCGGTGGACTTCACCCGCAAGAAGTAAGCCCGGCGGCCCTCCGCCCCCGGCGTCGAGAGCGCTTCTATCTCAGCCCCGTTCCGGAAGGGGCGTCACAGTACCTCGAACAGCCCCGCCGCGCCCATGCCGCCGCCGACGCACATCGTCACGACGACATGCCTGGCCCCACGGCGCTTGCCCTCGATCAGCGCGTGGCCGACCATCCGGGAGCCCGACATGCCATAGGGATGGCCGATCGAGATCGCGCCGCCATCGACGTTGAGCAATTCGTCGGGAATTCCGAGCGTGTCGCGGCAGTAGAGAACCTGCACGGCGAACGCCTCGTTCAGCTCCCACAGGCCGATGTCGGCGACGCTCAGCCCGAAGCGTTCGAGCAGCTTGGGCACTGCGAAGACCGGGCCGATGCCCATCTCGTCCGGCCGGGTGCCGGCTACCGCCATCCCGACATAGCGGCCGAGCGGGGCGAGCCCCCGCGCTTCGGCTAGGCTGCGTTCCATCACCACGCAGGCCGAGGCGCCGTCCGATAGCTGGCTGGCATTGCCGGCGGTGATGTTCGCGTCCGGCCCCATCACCGGTTTCAGCGCCGCGAGTCCCTCCGCCGTCGTGTCGGCGCGCGCGCCTTCGTCCCTGGCGATCGTCACTTCGCGCTTGGAGGTTTCGCCGGTCGCCTTGTCGGTCACCGTCATCGTTGCGGTCACGGGAACGATCTCGTCGTCGAAGCGGCCGGCGGCCTGCGCGGCGGCGGTGCGCTGCTGCGACTGGAGCGCATAGGCGTCCTGCGCCTCGCGGCCGATGCCGTAGCGCTGGGCGACGATCTCGGCGGTCTGGAGCATCGGCATGAAGATGTCGCCCTGCATCGCCAGCAGCTCGCGATCGGGCGCAATGCGCAACTCGGCCGTCTGAACGAGCGAGATCGACTCGACGCCGCCGGCCACGCACACGTCCATGCGATCGACGATGATCTGCTTGGCGGCGGTCGCGATCGCCATCAGACCGGAGGCGCACTGGCGGTCGAGCGACATCGCCGCGACCGTCACGGGTAGCCCGGCGCGGAGCGCGGCGGTCCGTCCGATCGTCGCCTGCACCCCCTGCTGGAGCGCGGCGCCGATCACGACGTCCTCGATCTCGGCCGGGTCGACCTTGGCACGTTCGACCGCCGCGCGGATCGCGTGCGCGGCGAGTGTCGGCGACGGCGTCGCGTTGAACGCGCCGCGATAGGCGCGGCCGATGGCGGTGCGGGCGGTGGAGACGATGACGGCGTCGCGCATGGTCATGCTTTCCAAACGAGAGATTTCAGACGTAGATCTGGGCGATCCACTCGGCGACCAGCGCGGGCTTGTCCTGGCCCTCGATCTCGACCGTATACTCGGTCGTCTCCTGGTACCGGCGCGGCCCCTTGTCGGCGAAGTCGAGCAGTTTGAAGCGGCCGCGCACCCGTGACCCCGACCGGACGGGCGTCAGGAAGCGGACCTTGTTGCCGCCGTAGTTGAGCGCCATCAAAATGCCGTCGATCTGCGGGCAATCCGCCTTGTCGCGGAGCGCCGGGTAGAGCGACAGCGTCAGGAAGCCGTGGGCGATGGTGCCGCCGAACGGCGTCATCTTCGCCCGCTCCGGATCGACGTGGATGAACTGATGATCGTGGGTGGCGTCGGCGAACTTGTCGATCATCGCCTGATCGATCGTCATCCACTCGGACACGCCGAGCTCCTGCCCGACCAGTTCCTTCATGCCCTCGACAGTCACGCTGGCCACCGGCCTCTCCTCCGTATCCTTGTACGCCCGCTTGTGCCGCTACTTTACGTTAACGGCAAGTGGTGTCCGGTACGGGTCGGGGACAGGGTGAAATGTCGCCCGTGCGGGGCTAGATTGGGGTCATGACCATATCCGATCCCCGCGCCGCGATGCGCGCGCTGCACCGTGGGCCCGAACCCGAGGTGATGGCTGATCTCCTGCCGGCCGCGACCCTCGATGCCACAACCCGCAGTCGCGTCGTCGGCCGGGCACTCGGGCTGCTGGCCGATCTGCGCGCCGCGCAGCGGGAGGGATGGGTCAACCAGTTCCTCCAGGAATATCGCCTCAACAGCTCGGAAGGCGTCGCGCTCCTGAGCCTGGCCGAGGCGTTCCTGCGCGTGCCCGATCCGCAGACGGCGGACGCGCTGATCGCCGACAAGCTTGGCGACGCCAACTGGCGCGCGCATGCTGGCCGGTCGCACTCGACCCTGGTCAATTCGGCGACCTGGGGCCTCGTCATCGGCCGCGCTCTCGTCAGCGACAGCGGTAAGGCGGGCGTCCTGAAGCGGCTGATGTCGCGTGCCGGCGAGCCGTTCGTGCGCCAGGCAGTCGGCGCGGCGATGCGGATGATGGGCGAGATCTTCGTCATGGGCCGGACCATCGATGAGGCGCGCGCCCGCATGGCCAAGCCCGACCAGCGCGGCTTCACCGCCAGCTTCGACATGCTCGGCGAGGCGGCCCGGACCTGGCCGGACGCAGACCGCTATTTGGCCTCCTATGCGGCAGCGATCGACGCGATTGGCGGCCATGCTCGCGAGGGCCATTCGATCTCGGTCAAGCTCTCCGCGCTGCACCCCCGCTACGAGGTGGCGCGTTGGGACGAATGCGTGCCCGCGCTGACCGAGCGACTCGGCGCGCTGGCAGAGCAGGCTGCGCGCGCCGGCATTGGCCTGACCGTCGATGCCGAGGAATCCGAGCGGCTGGAGATGAGCCTCGACATCATCGAGGCGGTCGCGCGGATGCCGTCGCTGAAGGGGTGGGACGGTTACGGCATGGCGGTGCAGGCTTACGGCAAGCGCGCCCGGCCGGTGATCGCCTGGGCCGACGCGCTCGGCCGCGACACTGGCCGGCGCATCGCCGTCCGGCTCGTCAAAGGCGCCTACTGGGACAGCGAGATCAAGCGCACACAGGAAGCCGGCCTTTCCGACTATCCGCTGTTCACGCGCAAGGCGGCGACCGACGTCTCCTATCTGGCGTGCGCTCGCGACATGCTCGCCGCGTCGAACATCTATCCCGCCTTCGCCAGCCACAACGCGCTGACCGTCGCCACCATCCTGGAATGGGCCGGCGTGTCACGCGACTTCGAGTTCCAGCGGCTGCACGGCATGGGCAGCGGCCTGTACGAGGGGTTGGTACGTGAGGAAGGTTATCACTGCCGCATCTACGCCCCGGTCGGTGGACACCGCGACCTGCTCGCTTATCTGGTTCGCCGGCTGCTGGAGAATGGCGCCAACTCGAGCTTCGTCCACCAACTCGCCGACGAGGCTTTGTCGGACGAGGTACTGCTGACCGACCCGGCGGTGAAGATCGCCGCCGTGAAGGGCGCACGTCACCCGAGTATCCCGCTTCCAGCCGATCTGTTCGGGCCGGATCGCAGTAACAGCGCGGGGATCGACCTGCAGGATCGTGAGACGCTGGCCGGAGTGGCCAAAGCGGTGGCGCCGAACAAGCCTTTCGCGTCGAGCGAAGTCGAGACACGGGCACGCGCGCAACGTCCCGCGGGTGCACTCGGGATGAACGCCGGGGCGACAAGTGCGGTAAGTCGCGCCCAAGGCGGCTTTCCATCCTGGGCGGCCACGCCGCTCGACGAACGCGCCGCGATCCTCGAACGACTGGCGGATCTGCTCGAGGGACACCGTTCAAAGCTGATGGCGATTGCCGTGCAGGAGGCGCGCAAGACCATTCCCGACGCGCTCGGCGAAGTGCGCGAGGCGGTCGATTTCTGCCGCTACTATGCCGCGCAGGCGCGTGCCTCGCTTGGCCCCGTCGAGCTGCCGGGGCCGACGGGCGAGCGCAACGTGCTCCGCCATGAAGGCCGCGGCGTCTGGGCCTGCATCGCACCGTGGAACTTCCCGCTAGCCATCTTCCTCGGGCAGGTCGCGGCCGCGCTTGTCGCCGGCAACACCATCGTCGCCAAGCCGGCGCCGCAAACCCCGGCCATCGCTGGCTATGCGGTCGGCCTCGCCCATGAAGCCGGCGTGCCGGACGATGCGCTGGTGCTTTTTGTCGGCGGGCCCGAGGAGGGCGCGGCGCTGGTTGGCGATCCGCGCGTCGCCGGCGTCGCCTTCACCGGATCAACCGCGACGGCGCGTCGAATCGCGCGCACGTTGCTGGAGGACGAAAGCCGGCCGCTCGTTCCGCTCATCGCGGAAACCGGCGGCATCAATGCCATGATCGTCGATTCGACCGCCTTGCCGGAGCAGGTCGTCGCCGACATCGTCACCTCGGCGTTCCGTTCGGCGGGGCAGCGCTGCTCGGCGCTTCGCCTGCTCCTCCTCCAGGAGGAGATTGCGGAGCGTACGCTGGAGATGCTGGCCGGCGCGATGGACACGCTGCGCGTCGGCGATCCCGCCGATCCTGGGACCGATGTCGGCCCTGTCATCGACGAGGCGGCGTGGAGCCGGCTGATGGCGCACCGCGAAGCCACCCGGTCGCGCTGGGTCCACACCATTGCCGCGCCGGCCGAGGGCTTCTTCGTGCCGCCGACCGTCATCCGCATCGACCGAGTCGAGGATCTCGGCCGCGAATGGTTCGGCCCGCTGCTGCATGTCGCAACCTGGGCGGCGGGCTCGCTCGACGAGACGATCGACCGCGTCAACGCCTCCGGCTACGGCCTGACGATGGGCCTGCACAGCCGCATCGCCCGCGCCGCGGAAAGCGTCGAGGAGCGCGCTCGGGTCGGCAACCTCTACGTCAACCGGTCGATGATCGGCGCGATCGTCGGCTCGCAGCCATTCGGTGGAGAAGGGCTGTCCGGCACTGGACCCAAGGCGGGTGGGCCCAACTACCTGCACCGCTTCGCCGCGGAGCGGGTCACGTCAACGGACACAACCTCGGCCGGCGGCAACGCGACGCTGCTATCGCTCGACGACGTCGGTTTCTGACGCGATCGTGCCGGCGCGCACAGGCGAGTGATCGGGCTCACATCGCATCGGTAGAATTGGGTTAAAAGCAGGGCATCAACTCGTTGCCGAGGGTGCGATGCTCTACCACGTATCGATCGAAGCCGATGATCCCCGTCATGTCGCGGAGGTAATCGCCGAACTGTGGAACGGCGTTGCGACGCCGTTCCCGCCGGTCGCCCAGGGATCCTGGGTGGCGATGGCGGGGGATGACCGCAACACCATGGTCGAAGTCTATCCACGCGGCACCGCGCTCCATGCTGGCGCCGGGGACGCCGACGCCTACGGCGTGCAGGGTTCGGCGCGCCGCTACGGGGCCACCCACATCGCCATCGGCACCGACCTTGATGTCGCAGCCGTCTTCGCGGTGGCGCGGCGCGAGGGCTGGCCGGTTAAATACTGCAAGCGCGGCGGCGCCTTCGGCGTGCTCGAGTTGTGGATCGAAGGATGCCAGATGGCCGAGGTGCTGACCCCGGACATGCAGGTCGAATATCGCGAGATGATGACTGTCGCCAGCTGGCGGCGGTCTCTCGAGAAGGCGGAGGCGCCGGCGCCCGCCTGAACGGGGGCAACGGCGCGCGGGCTTCAAGCTTCGTCGGGGAGCGAAGTGCTCGCGTGCCGTTGTTCCTCCGGGTAACCATGCTCGGCATAGGGCATGACGAGCCGGCCGTCTGGGGCAGCGGTGAAGGTGGTCTGGGTCGGGAAAGCGAACTCGATGCCCGCGTCGTTGAACGCCCGCAGGATCGCAATCAGAACCTGGCTCTGGGTGTTGAACACCTCGTCATAGACGTTCGAATGGACGTCGAACTGCAGCTCGAAATCCAGGCTCGACGCGCCGAATCCGGTCATGCCGCAGCGCACGACCGTGCATTTGTCATGACCCTCGACGATCGCCCTCAGCATGTCGGGAATGTGCGCGCAGGTCTCGGGCGACGTTGAATAGGTGACGCCGAGCTTGTGAACGAGGCGGCGGCGATCCAACCGCGCCATGTTGTGCAATTCCTTGTTGAGCAGGTTGGCGTTCGAAATCACCACCTCCTCGCCGGTCAGCGCGCGCACGCGGGTCGTCTTCAGCCCGATCGCCTCGACGTTGCCTGACGTCGTGTCCCAGCGGATCGCGTCGCCACGCCGGAACGGCCTGTCGAACAGGATCGCGAGGGCCGCGAACAGGTCTGAGAAGATGCCCTGCGCGGCAAGGCCGATGGCGATGCCGCCAATGCCGAGACCGGCAACCAGGCCGGTGACGTTCACGCCGAGATTGTCGAGGATCAGGATGATCGCGACTGCGAACAGGGCGACGGTGACCAGCAGGCGGATGATGCCCATCGCGCTGCCGAGTGCGCTGTGATCGGCCTCGCCGCGGGCAGCGCGGTGCTCGACCAATCCCAGGATCAGTTCGCGCGCCCAGAGCGCGGCCTGCAAGGCGAACGCGATCACGAACAGGAACCGGATCGTGCTCGCCACCACATCCGGCGCATAGGCGTAGCCGGCGACCAGCTGCGCCGCGAGCACGACCATGAACCAGAAGCTGGTCCGCGCGATCACCCGGCCGATGATCGTCCGCCAATCGGTGTTGTTCAGGTTGTCGCGGCAGAGTCGCATCCCGAGGTGTTTGGCGCCGAGCAGCGCCGCCACGATCACCGCACCGATCGCCACGGCGATCAGGATCTGCAGGCTGTGCTTGGTCAGCCAATCCGCCGACTGATCGACGAAAGTCTCCGCCCGCGTCTGCATCGATGCCACGACGTCGGTCGGGCGAACCGCCGCGGGCTTAGCCTTGACCGAGAACATCAGGCTGCCTCGCGTTCGTCCGTTGCCGGCGTCGCCAGTGTGTCGAGGAAGCCGATCAGCGCGCGCTCGATCGACGAGAGGTTCTTGGCGGCACGCGGCAGGCGTGGCTTTTCCTGGCCCTTCAATCCGCCGCCCTGCGCCATTTCGATGAGGGCGGGGTGAACATAGGACTTGCGGCTGATCGCCGGCGTATTGCCGAGCGCGGCGGCGACCGGCTCGAGCATTGTCTTCAGCTTGATGCCTTCCGGCGCCGATTCGACCAGTGCCTCGAAGGCGAGCGTGCTCGCGCCCCAAGTGCGGAAATGCTTGGCGGTGAACTCGCCGCCCGATGCCTTGCGCAGGTAGGCGTTGACGTCCGACGAGGTCACCGGGTGCTGCTCGCCATCCTCGCCGATATACTGGAACAGCCTTTGACCGGGCAGGTCCTGCGACCGGCGGACGACATGCGCCAGACGGCGGTCGTTGATCGTGATCTGCTGGAGCTTGCCCGACTTGCCGACATATTCGAGCTTCAGGCGCCCGCCGCTGATCTTGGCGTGGCGATCGCGCAGCGTGGTCGCGCCGAAACTCTTGTTCGCCTTGGCATAGCCGTCATTGCCGACCCGCACACGACCAAGGTCGAGCAAGCGGACGACGGCGGCGACAACGGTGTCCTTCGTCAGACGGCGGCCGGCGAGATCCTTTTCGACGCGCGCCCGGATCTTGGGCAGTGCGCGGCCGAAATCGGCGCAGCGATCATATTTGTCTGCTTCCTGCTGCGACCGGAAGTCGAGATGATATCGATACTGCTTTCGGCCCTTCTCGTCATAGCCGATCGCCTGAATGTGACCGTGGGGGGAGGGGCAGAACCAGGCGTCGCGATAGGCCGGCGGCAGCGCGATCTTGTTGAGCCGATCGATATCATCCCGGTCGGTGATGCGCTTGCCGGCGGGATCGTAATAGGCCCAGCCGTGCGCGAGCTTCTTGCGGGTGATGCCGGGTTCGGTTTGATCGACGAAGCAGAGCATGGATCGAGGCGGTCTCCTGGCGTCTGAACGTCACGGCTTCGCGCTTCGTTCCGCACCTCGCCGCGGCGGTGCTGCGCCGATCATCGCCAACCGGGCGCGGCTCCGGCCTTGGCGAAGCCGCCGCCCGCTTCCGTCCCGAACGGCGCCGGTCGCGCCTTGAAGCGTCCGGCCAGATAGGTGTCGAAGCCGATCTGGACGCCGATCAGCATCAGGATGAACGGCTGGAAGGCGATGCCCACGAACAGCGATCCGACCATGTAGATCAGTTGGCCGTGCTGCAGCGCGGTGGCGAGTTGCGGGATCCAGGCATCCGCGCCCTCCGCCTTGAAGAAGCGGCGCCGTAGCACCTCCATCCGCAGGAGCCCGCTCAGATGCAGCGCGAGCCACAGGAAGAAGCCCGGAAAACCCTGTTCGCCGAGCATCTCGAAATAGGCGCTGTGGAAGGCTCGCCCCTTGTCGAACTCCTGGGTCTGCTGGACCGTCTCGACACCTTCCGATCGTTCGGTGGCGACCTTCTCGATCTTGAGCGTATTCTGAAGATAGACCTCGAACCCGCCGCCGAGCGGATGCTGCTGCACGTAATCCCACGTCCACGCCCAGACGGCGAGTCGGGTCGAGGCGGAACTGTCCGCCTTGTATTCCTTGATCGTGTCCATGCGGTTGGTGAAGCTGGACGGAAGCAGCGGCACGGCGATCAACCCGGCTACGCCGACGAGCGTCAAATACAGGAAGCGCCTCTTGGTCGCACGCAGCATCAGCACGCCGAGTACGGCGATGCAGATCAGGCCCGTGCGCGCCTCCGTCCCGATGGGGATCAGAAGGCAGGCGAACACCAAGGCATAAGCGAACGTGCGCACCCGCCATTCCGGCGGATAGACGGTGCCGTAGCGGGCGAGGAACAGGATGAGCGGCACCATCGCGATCGCGACGGTGGAGATGGTGCTGCCTTCGTACAGGCCCGAATTGTTGGCCACCATCAGGTTGAGCGCGCCATAACCGCCGCCCGACGCCAGCGTCTTGATCCCGCCGACGATGACGATCGATGCCGCCGACAGGATCATGAACAGCAGCAGCGATTCGATCCGCAGCCGCGTGCGCAGCGTGAACGGCAGGAAGATCGTGAAGGCGAGCGCCTTCCACACCCATCCCCATTTCTCCAACGCGGCATCCGGCATGGCGGCGAAGGCTGTGGTGTAGGCCGCCCAGGCCAGCAGCAGGACGATCATGGCGTGACGCACGCCGAAGCGGATCCCGCTCTTGTCGTCTGCCACCACCCAGCCGAGCACGGCCAGCGCCGCGCAGATCAGCGACACCGGAATGCTGTTGAGCAGGTAATAAGACAGGCGCTGCGGCGCGACGATGTCGACGTAGACATAAGCGAGCACGAACAGGAACGGCCGGCGAAAGCCGAGCGCAATCAGCCCGAACAGGAAGCCGACGAGGGCGAGATCACGCACCGGGCGGTTGCTCCGGCTCGCGATCAAGATCAGGGCGCTGCATGAGGCGCCAGGCGGCCAGCGCCATCAAAGCGTGGGTCAGCGCCAGTGAAAAGAGGTCGATCAAGTCCGGTATCCCGCCCGCGCTTCTCCACGGGGCTTATCCCGGGCGGGTTGACGCGGCATTAAGGCTCCCCATGCCAAGCATGCTATCGATGCGTATTCTCCACATCCTCGACCATAGCCTGCCGGTGCACAGCGGGTACACGTTTCGCACCCGCGCCATCCTGACGGCGCAGGTCGCGCGGGGATGGGCAGTGGCCGGCGTCACGGGCGCACGCCACATGGAGGCCGGCCCAGATCCGGAGGTCGTCGACGGGCTGACCTTCTTCCGCACGCCCAAGCCGCCACCCACGCCATCGCCGTTGCTCGAATGGCGCGAAGTGTCCGCATTGACAGCGCGAATCGACAGCCTGGTGGATAGCTGGGCGCCGGACCAGTTGCACGCCCACTCCCCGGTGCTGAACGCGCTCGCCGCAATTCGGGTCGCCAAGCGCCGTCGCCTGCCGCTGGTGTACGAAATCCGCGCCTTCTGGGAGGATGCCGCGGTCGGCAATGGCACGGGCAGTGAGGGATCGCCCCGCTACCGGCTGATTCGGATGCTCGAAACCCACGCCGCGCGGCAGGCCGACGCCGTGGCGGTGATCTGCGAAGGGCTGCGCGAGGATCTGATCTCTCGCGGCATTCCGGCGGCCAAGATCCTTGTTTCGCCCAACGGTGTCGACCTGGGCTTGTTCGGGGCGCCGCCCCCGCGCGACTCGGCGCTGGCCGCCAGCCTCGGCCTGGATGGACGAGAGGTGGTTGGCTTCATCGGATCCTTCTACGACTATGAAGGCCTTGACGATCTGATCGCGGCGATGCCGATGCTCGTCGCCGCGCGGCCCGATGCCTGCCTGCTGCTGGTCGGCGGCGGCCCGATGGAGGCGGCACTTCGTCAGCAGGCGGCGACCTCGCCGGTGGCCGACCGCATCGTTTTCGCCGGCCGCGTGCCGCACGACAAGGTCGAGCTCTACTACAGTCTCGTCGACATCCTGGCCTATCCGCGCAAGGCGATGCGGCTTACGGAACTGGTCACGCCGCTCAAGCCGCTCGAAGCAATGGCCCAGCGCCGGCTCGTCGCCGCCTCCGATGTCGGCGGACATCGCGAATTGATCGTTGACGGTGTCACCGGCACGCTCTTCCCGCCGGACGATCCGCCGGCAATCGCCGCTGCGCTTGCAACGATGTTCTCCGACCGGGCCGGGTGGGAGGCACGACGGAATAGTGCGCGGGCGTTCGTCGAACGGGATCGCAACTGGTCGTCAAATATTGCACGTTACGAAAGTATTTACCAAAAGCTGGCAGGCAAGATGGTATGACAAGCGCGAACGGGTTCATCGACCGTACGGCACGAAACGCCGGAAAGCTTCCGCTGCCGCGCATCGTCGCGACGATGCTGGGTGTCGCCAGCGCCTTCTTCTGCTTCGCCATGCCGCAGGATGTGCTCGATGCACTTCTCGGCGGGTTGGGCGTGCCAGGTCCGATCGGGCCGGTCGGCCGAACCTTGTTTCTCCTGGTCTTCACGGCGCTTGCTGCGGGGATCGGCTGGCTGGTCGTGACCGTCGCGGGGGCCGCCGGCTCAGCGACCCAGATCGAACCCGAACTCGACCTTGCGCCACTTCAGCCGCGACGCCGCTCGTTCAACCCCTCCGACCCGAGCGAAGCGCTGAACGCACCCGTGCCCACGCTGCTGGCCGTCCGCCGCGGCGATGCCCATCCCGATGCCCCGCCGCGCCGGCCGATCTTTGCCGATCACGATCTGGCGCCGCTGGACGGCGAGTTCACTGAGATCGACGGCGACCGCGTCGGGGATGGTGAATTCCAGACTGTCACCGACGAGACGCCGGAGGCCATCGAGGAGCCGCTGCCCGCCGCCCAGGCGGACGAGCCCGCTAATGATCCCGTCGCCGTCGAAGCGGAAGCCGTGCCGGCAACGCCGGTCGTCGCCGAGGCGTCCGACGTTCAGGTCGAGGTGGCCGAGCCGGTATCGCTGACCGTCGTCGAGGAACCGCTCGATCTTACCGAGGCGCTGCTGGTCGACGCCGCTTCCACATCTGCTGAGGCAATCGAGGCTGCCGTCGAGCCGCCGTCGTCCGAGCTTGAACCCGATTTGGTCGAGCCCGAGCGCGAAGCGGCGGAGGTCGAGCCCGCACCCGCGCCGACCGATTCAGAGCCCGCCGCGGCAGCGCCGCCACCGCCGACGGTGGTCGCAGTGCCGCCTCAGCCGGTCTCCGATCGTTCGCTCAGCGAGCTCATGGCTAGGCTGGAGACCGGCCTCGATCGCCGCGCCGGGGACCTGCCGCCTCCTCCCAAGACCGACACCGTGCGCCCGGCAGGGGAGCCGGCGTTGGCGCCGGAAGAAGCGCTTCGGCAAGCGCTCGAGGCGCTCCAGCGGATGGCCGCGCGGCAGCGCTGAGACCAGCCCGGCATTCCCTCACCGCATTACGCATCCTCCACGGTCAGCGCCTCGATCTCCAGCGATACGCCGTCGGCAGTCTCATGCCGTCCGGTGAGCGCGATGTCGGCTACGAGATGCCCGGGAAGCTGAAACTCGATCGCCTCAAGTTCGTCGGCCAGTCTTGCGGCGCGGTCGCCAGCACTCGTCCCGTCGATCCGCAGCGTCAGCCGGTGCCGCAACCCGCAAAATGTCGCGCTCGCCCAAGCCTCGCTGTGCGCCGAAATCACCTCTGCCTTGCCATCTCCGCGCGCCCGGTCTTGGAGCGCGCGGAGCAGCATGCGATGGGCGTCGCCGCGCCGTTTGTCGGTCATCGGGTGGGCCGCCCGTCGTGCTGGTCGATATACGCGCTGACCCGCTGCGCCGTGGAGGCGCGCGGCTCGCGGCCGTTCCGCAGGTCGAGCACGAAGCGCGGATCGTTAACGGCGTCTCGCCCGAACCGGGTGGGAGCGATGCCGCTGTTGCGCAGGTAACGTTCTATCATCGAGAGCAGGTGCATGTCGCGCCTTCCGGACTGTGGTCAGTTCCGGAGTTGTTCTCGTTAAAATCCTACTCCTCTAGGCAAAGTCCCATCGTTCCGGACCAGTCTCCTTGAATGAGCGTCGGCGCGCACAGGAACGGCCGAACGGATCCGCCTCGCAGCCGATCGGACGCTTAGAAACGAGACGAAGTCGAGGCTGAGCGAACTGCCGCCCGCCGAACGGACCGATCAGTCGGCGCGGCGATCCAGGAGCCAGAGCGCCAGCGCGATCGCGATCCCGATCGCCGCGCCCGCGACGACGCCCATCGATGGCTGGCCCAGCGCCACGCCGATGATGGCGCCGACGATGAGGGCAGCGGCGATGAAGAAGCCGGCGGCGCGGCTGGCGGGAGGATTGGTCATGCCCGCCTCTTGCCACCAGCAGGAAGGCGACGCCACCCCGTCCCGCGCGGGGACACGAGTCCCGCTGCGGCACCGAGTGATGCGGCGCAATCACTTCGGCTGCCTTGGGCAGACCCTTGGCATGAAGATTGAACGCGGCTGCGCTTGCCACTCGGAGGATTCATGGACGAACAGCTCTTCATAGCCGATCGCACCGTGCTGGACGGCGCGACTGATCTGATGACGCGGTTCGGATCGGATGCGGCGTTCGAAGCGGCGCAGCGCGCGGACAGCTCCCGCGATCGGGGCAATGTCGTCCACTTCTGCCGCTGGCGGCAGGTCGAACGGCTGATCGTGCTGCTCGATGGCGGCTTTTCGGTGGGAAGCCTGCACTAGATCCATACCGGACCAGTATCGGCGCGGCGCAGGCGTCCGTCGGACCGGCGTTTGAACGCTGGCGGGCGAGGCGGCCCGGCGCTAGATTCCCATCTATGCAGTTGTTGTTCCCGCGGGCGATCGGCGTCGGCCTGGCGATCGCCTCGATTCCGCTCGCGGGGTTGCCGGCGCATGCGCAGGACGCAGTTCCGCCCGCCGCTCCTGCCGCGGATCCGTCTCCTGCTTCGGCGGCGGATTGGGAGACAGCGCTCGATCCGGCATCGCCGCTCCAGCCCTTGCCGGATCTCGGCGTCGATTGGCCCGACATTGCCGATCCGGCGCCGGCTGCGGCGGCCATGCCGGGCAAGGTCGATGCGATTGCCGAACGACGCTACTCCGTCAAAGTCGAGGGGGTGGAGGAGATCGCCGATGCCGCGCGCCTGCGCCTTCGCTTCGATGAGGGCTCCACCTTGGTCCAGGGCCAGGAGAAGTCCGCCAACGTCGCCCAGATCGATCGCCGCGCGCGTGAGGATGAGGAGACGATGCGCGAGCTGCTGCGCGCGTTCGGCTATTATGACGGGCTGGCCCAGGCGCGCGTCGATAGCGGCGCCGACGGCTCGATCGCGGTGACGATCGCGGTGGAGCCGGGGCCTCTCTACCGTTTCTCGCGGGTCGAACTCGCGGGGATCGCGGCGGCGGGCGAAAAGGAGCCAGCGCTGCGCCGTGCCTTCCCGATCGCGGCCGAAGATCCGGTCGACGCCGATCGCGTCACGACGGCGCATGCCGCGCTCCGTGTCGCGCTTGGCCGCGAGGGCTTTCCCTTCGCCAAGCTGGGCGAGCCGCAGGTCGTCGTCGATCATGAGACCCGATCCGCCAGGCTTTCCGTGGATGTGGCGCCGGGCGGCGTGCGTCGGTTCGGCAAGGTCGTGGTGCGCGGGCGCAATCTGTTTGGTCCCAAGCATCTCGCGCTGATCGCGCGGTTCGCTCCAGGAGACCCCTATGACGCGGCCCTGCTGGATGACTTTCGTCGTGCCCTGATCGCCACCAGCCTGGTTTCCGCGGTCGAGCTGACGCCGGTCGAAACCACCGATCCGGCGATAGTTGATATTGCAGTTCGGCTGGAACGTGCGCCGCGACGCACCGTCGCCGCCGAAGCGGGCTATGGCACGGGGGAGGGCGCCCGCGTTGCGGTGAGCTGGACCCACCGCAACCTCATCAAGCCCGAGGGCGCCGTCACCTTCCGCGGCGTGGCCGGCACGCAGGAGCAGCTGATCGGCGCTTCGCTGCGCCGCTCCAACTTCAAGCAGCGCGACCAGGTGCTCAACGCCCAGATCGTCGCCAGCCATACCGATCGCGACGCCTACGACGCCAAGACCTTCACCATCGGCGCCGGCATCGAGCGACTGACCAACATCATCTGGCAGAAGGAGTGGACGTGGTCGTTCGGGGGCGAGCTTATCGCCTCGGACGAGCGCGACGTGATCCAGGCGACGGGCGTCTCGCGCCGCCGCACCTTCTTCATCGCCGCGCTGCCGACCAGTCTGGCCTATGACGGCTCGAACGACCTGCTCAATCCGACCCGCGGCTATCGCCTGTCCGGACGCCTCTCGCCGGAGGCGTCACTGCAGAGCGGCACCTTCTTCTACGGCCGCGCCCAGATCGACGGCAGCGCCTATGTGCCGGTGACGGCGCGGACCTCGCTGGCCGGCCGCGTCCGGCTCGGCTCGATCGTCGGCGCCGGCCGCGATCGCATCGCGCCGTCGCGGCGTTTCTATTCGGGCGGCGGCGGTTCGGTGCGCGGCTACGGCTACCAGGACATCGGCCCGCGCGACATCGACAACGATCCGGTCGGTGGCCGCAGCCTGGCCGAATTCTCGATCGAGGCGCGGGTCCGCTTCGGCGACTTCGGCGTGGTGCCGTTTCTCGACGGCGGCAATCTGTACACCCAGACGCTGCCGCGCTTCACCGGCCTGCGCTACGGTGCCGGGTTGGGCGTGCGTTACTATACGAGCTTCGGGCCGATCCGCGTCGATGTCGGCACCCCGCTCAATCCGCGTACCGGCGACGCCCGCGTCGCGGTCTACGTTTCGCTCGGCCAGGCCTTCTGATGGCGGAGGCGGATCCCGCCCCGATCGCGGCGGCGCCGCGGCGGGTCCGCTCGCGTCCGCTCCGCTGGCTGGGCAGCGGGCTGCTCGCGATCGTGGCGCTGATCGCGGCCGTCCTGTTCGCGATCGATACCGATCCCGGACACCGCCTGCTCGCGGATCGCATCGCCGCGCTCAAGATCCAGTCGGGCCTGCGTATCCGCATCGGCCGGATCGATGGATCGATCTGGGGTGATACCCGGCTGCGCGATCTGCGCCTCTACGACGATCGCGGGTTGTTCCTGGAGGTGCCGGAACTCCGCCTCGACTGGCGGCCCGCCAAGTGGCTGGTCAACCGGCTTGACGTCGATCGGCTGGAAACCGACCTCGCCGTTCTCCACCGCCTCCCCAAACTGCGTTCGACCGGACAGCGCGGGCCGATCCTGCCCGGCTTCGATATCCGCATCGGCCGCCTCGCGATCGGCGCGCTCCGGCTCGAGCCGGCCGTGGCCGGGCAGCGCCGCGCCGCGCGCATCGCCGGCCGCGCCGACATCCGGGACGGCCGCGCCCTGATCGATCTCGACGGCAGGGTTGCCGGCGGCGGCGACCAGCTGCGGGTACTGCTGGATGCGGCGCCGGACCGCGATCTGTTCGACCTGGAGGCACGGGTGGCGGCGCCGGCCGGCGGCGTGATCGGCAAGCTCGTCGGCACCGCCCGTCCGATCGCCCTGACGATCGGCGGCGAGGGCCGCTGGTCGCAGTGGAACGGCCGCGCCCTCCTCGATGTATCGCGCAACCGCATCGCCGATCTTGCCCTCAACGTCCGCGACGGCACCTATGCTCTGTCCGGCAGTCTCGCTCCGTCGTCGATCCTGCAGGGCAAGCTCCAGCGCCTGAGCAGTCCGCGCATCCTCGTCACCGGGGCGGCGCGTCTGGCCGATCGGCGGCTCGACTCGACCCTGTCATTGCGTTCGGGCGCACTCGCGCTGGATGCCGGCGGCGTGCTCGATCTCGCCGAGAGCGCGTTCGACGGCGTCTCGATCAACGCCCACCTGCTCCGCCCGCCCGCTCTGTTCCCGAACATGACCGGCACGGGCATCAAGCTTCGCGCGACGCTCGACGGACCGTTCTCGACCGCCAACTACGATTATCTGCTCACCGCCCCCCGCCTCGCCTTCGACGCGACGGGGTTCGAAGACGTTCGCGCGCAAGGCCGCGGGCGGATCTCGGCCAGCCCGCAATCGGTACCGATCCGCCTGACCGCGCGCCGCGTGACCGGCGTCGGCGACGTCGCCGGCGGCATCCTCGCCAACCTGCGCGTCGAAGGGGTGCTCAAGGTCACCTCCAAGCTGCTGACCGGCGATGGCCTCACGCTCGATTCAGACAAGCTCAAGGGCCGGCTGAACCTGCGCGTCGACCTCGTCACCGGCAATTACGACGTGGGGCTGTCGGGTGGGCTTACCCGGTACCTGATCCCCGGCCTCGGCCTGGTCGATGTCACCAGCGACCTCAAGGTCGTGCCCGGCCCGGGCGGTCGCGGCACCGTCGTCGCCGGGCGTGGCAAGGCGTGGGTGCGTCGCTTCGACAATGCCTTCCTGCGCTCGCTCGCCGGCGGGCTGCCGCAGATCGACACCGGCCTCGTCCGCGATCCCGACGGCGTGCTCCACTTCAACGGGCTGGTCCTGACCGGGCCATCGATCCGCATCACCGGCAACGGCTATCGCCGCCGCGACGGCACCTTCCACTTCGAGGGGACCGGCACGCAGGCCCAATATGGGCCGCTGCGCATGATCCTGGACGGCGACATCTCTCGCCCCAAGATCGACCTCATCCTGGCTCGTCCGATGGACGCGCTCGGCCTGTCGGACGTTCGCCTGCTGCTCGATCCGACGGCTGAGGGATTCGCTTACCGTGCCGCGGGTGGCTCGACGCTGGGGCCGTTCGCCAGCAATGGCGCCATCCTCCTGCCGGCCGGACAGGCGGCGACCATCGCCGTCGCCGCACTGGACGTCACCGGTACGCGCGGGCAGGGCGCGCTGCGCTCCGATCCCGGCGGCTTCACCGGCCGGCTCGCCTTCACCGGCGGCGGCCTCGCCGGCACGCTCGCTTTCTCACCGGTCGGGGAATTGCAGCGGATCGAAGGGCACCTGACCGCCGATCGCGCGACGCTGGCCGGCGAGGCCGGGCTGGTCGTGCGCAAGGGCGCGCTGGACGGCGTGCTCCTGATCCGGCCGGAGGGCCCGTCGGTCAACGCGACGATCCTCGCACAGGGCTTGCGGCGTGGTGGCGTGTCGGTCGCGCGGCTGGCCAGCAACATCCAGATGACCGGCGGCCGTGGCACGGTGCGCGCGTCGATCGCCGGTTCGCGCGGCCGCGCCTTCGATCTCCAGACGGTCGCGACGATCGATCCGATGCGCGTCCAGCTGGTCGGGCAGGGCACGATCGATCGCACCCCGATCAAGCTCACCACGCCGGCAGCGCTGTCGCGGGAGGGCGACGGCTGGCGACTCGCTCCGACCGAACTGTCCTTTGCCGGTGGTTCGGCGCGTGTCGCCGGCCTGTTCGGCGGGAGCATCAGCCAACTCGATGCGAGCGTGGAGGCGATGCCGCTCACCGTGCTCGACATCTTCTATCCCGGGCTCGGCATCGGCGGCGTGACGAGCGGTAAGTTCAGCTATCGCTTTGCCGCCGGTGCCTTGCCGACCGGCCGGGCCGATCTTCGCATTCGTGGGCTCACCCGCTCCGGACTGGTGCTGTCGTCGCAGCCGGTCGACGTCGGCGTGACGGCCTTGCTGGATGGGCGCGGCGCCGTCGGTCGGGCGGTGGTGGTGAGCGGCGGGCGCACCATCGGCCGGGCTCAGGCGCGTATCGCCCCGCTTGCGGATGGTGGCACGCTCGCCAGCCGGTTGGCCGCGGCGCCGCTGTTCGCGCAGCTGCGCTACAATGGCCCGGCCGACACGTTGTGGCGGCTGACGGGCGTCGAGACGATCGATCTGTCCGGCCCGGTCGCGGTCGGCGCCGATGTCACCGGCCGCCTGTCCGATCCGGTGATCCGGGGTTCGGTCCGCACCGAACGCGCCCGGCTCGAAAGCGCGGTCAGCGGCACCGTCGTCGAGCAGCTTCGCGCCACCGGACGATTCGATGGTTCGCGGCTGGTGGTGGAGGGGGTGCAGGGCGTGACCCCCGGCGGTGGCACGATCAGCGGCCGGGGCACCTTCGATCTTGCCTCGGCCCGCGGCTTCGCCATGGACCTCGCGATCAACGCCGATCGCGCCACCCTGCTCGACCGGGATGATATCGGCGCGACCGTCACCGGCCCGCTGACGATCCGATCGGACGCGATGGGCGGCGTCATCGCTGGCGACGTCGTACTCGACCGCAGCCGCTTCCGTCTCGGCCGGGCCGAGGCCGCCGCTGCCGTGCCGCGCATCCCGGTGACGGAGGTCAACCGTCCAGCCGACGAGGCGGAGGTCGCCGCCGCGCCGACGCCGTGGCGGCTCGACCTGAAGGCACGCGCCCGCAATCGTCTGGCCGTCACCGGCCTCGGCCTGGATAGCGAATGGCGCACCGATCTCGTCATCAAGGGCACGGTGGAAAATCCGGCGATCACCGGCCGCGCCGATCTTGTTCGGGGCGGTTACGAATTTGCCGGCCGCCGCTTCGATCTAGAGCGTGGCGCGATCCGCTTCCTGGGTGAAGCGCCGCCCGATCCGGTGCTGGACATCGTCGCTGCCGCCAACATTCAAGGGCTGAACGCGACGATCCGCGTTTCCGGCACCGGACTGAAACCGGAGATCGACTTCGCCAGCATCCCCGCTCTGCCGGAGGATGAATTGCTCTCGCGGCTGCTGTTCGGCACCTCGATCACCAACCTGTCCGCGCCCGAAGCCTTGCAGCTGGCGGCGGCGGTCGCATCGTTGCAGGGTGGTGGCGGCGCCGGGCTCAACCCGATCAACGCGATCCGCCGCGCTGCCGGGCTCGATCGACTGCGGATCTTGCCGGCGGACGTCACCACTGGCCAGCGCACCTCGATCGCGGCCGGCAAGTATATCGGCCGGCGGACCTATGTGGAGGTGATCACCGACGGCCAGGGCTATTCCGCAACCCGCGCCGAGTTCCAGATCACTCGATGGCTGTCGATCCTGTCGAGCATCTCGTCGCTCGGTCGGACGAGCGTGAACGTGCGCGTTTCCAAGGACTACTGACCGGCGCAACATGTCCCGCAGACGGACAGGACCTTGTTCGGCAGCGAAAGCGCTTGTGCGACTCGGAAGATGGTGCGCTTCCTGAAGGTCTGGCCAAGTAAATCCGGCGGGGGGCGGAGTGGAGCACAAGCCGGCTGCAGCGCGTCGCATGCGTCCACTTCGACTGTCGGGTCTTGTCGCCACCCTCTACTGTCTCTCGGCCTGCGCGACCTTGCCCGCGCCGGAGGCGATCGCTTTCCGTAAAATCGCCGAGGCGGATCGCGTCCGCTTTTCCGCGATCACGGTTACCGAGCGGGAAGCGGTGACCGGCATGGCGGTGCGTCAGGTCGCCGCCAATCGTGGCAAGATCGACTACACCAATTGCGCCACTCGCGATGTCGGCGACTGCCGGCTGAGTTATCAGCTCGACGGACTGGTCATCGATCTTGGCCAGTCGGCGCCCAACATGCGCCGGCTGATCGATCATATCAGCGACTATGCGGGTTCGATGGCCGATCTCGCGGAGGCCAAGGACATCGATCTCGCAACTGACAAGGCCGGCGGCGCGGCGGACGCAGCCGCCTCGCTGGCGGCGGTGGTCGGTGTGCCGTTCGTCAAGCCCGCCCTCGACGCGGTGGTGCAGCTCTTTCGTGCGGACTTGGTCGCGCGTCGCCGTCGCCTGATGCTGGAAAATGCGCGGGCGGCGCAGCCGGTGATCGTCGCGGCGGCGGCGCGGATGTCGGCCATCGCGGAGCCTGTCAAAACGAACATCCTCGCGGCAGCCGGCATCGACCTGGAGGAAGCGGGCGGCGCGCTCGAAAGCAGCCAGGCTCGTGCCACGGCGCTGGTGCAAAGGGTGCAGCGTTTGCGCCAGGATACGGCAAGCGGCCGCGGCCGTGCCGAGGAGCGGCTCGACGGCACCGAAGCTCGGCTGGAGGCGGTGCAGGCCGCGCGCGCCGCCCAGGCGGAGGCGGCGATCCGCGCCGGCAATGCGGTCAGCGTGGCGCGTCGGATCGACACCGACTTCTCGGCTCTGGCCGAGGGGCACGGCAAGCTTGTCGCCCGGTTGGCGGATCCGTCCGTCAGCCTCGATCAGGCGCTGGGCGACATCAACCGCTTCCTCGCGGTCCTCGATGCCTTTTCCGCGGCGGACGGGTCGTGAGCCGCCGGCACTCGTCTGAGCCGGACTGACAGGGAGAAGGATCGTGGCCCGCAAGAAAGCCGCCAAGGCGCTCTACACCGCATTGGTCAGCGATGCGGCGGACGTCACGCCCAAGAGCGCGCCGCCTATGGCCGTTCAGCCGATCCTGGACAATCTGACGCGGCTCGAAACCACGCTCACCCGCGCCCGGGAAGCGGCTTCGAAGGCGGACGACGTCGACGCCGCGGCGGCGATCCGGCCGGTATTGCAGCGGGTGAAGCTGCTAATCATCAGCGTCGACAAGGAATTGATCCGCATGCTCGACGAATCGAGCGACGTGGCCGCGGCCGAGCAGAAGCTCGTGGCGATCAACGAGGCTCTCGACGGGGAGGCGGATCGCCTCGCCAAGAAGACCGACGGGCTTGAGAAAACCGGTGCGGTGCTCGATCAGCTGGCCACTCTCGCGGGCATGTTGTCGAAGAAGAGCGGGTAAGGGCGGGCGCGCGGACAGCGCGCCCGGTGGATCAATCCTGCGACCAGCGGTTGCGCGGCGCGGCGCCGAGCGGTTCCGGCGCGGTGTGATGCATCAGGCGGGTCGGCTGGCGGGTCACCACGCCGGCCATGACCTTGGCTCCGAACGCCTTCGACACGACGGCCGCATCGTCCGCGCTCTTGAGCACGACCCGGGTGCCGCCGGACCGCAGCGTCTCGATCGCAGTGATCGGGGCGGCGAGCTTGGCGCAACGTGCGGTTACGTCGGCCATCGTGGCGTCGAGGTTCAGGGCTCTGCTCATGGGGTATCTCCTGCGCGCCGTGCGCGCGGCCGGGATCGGCCCAGCCACGCTAGCACATCGCCATGCTGCGGTCGCGAACTCATTCCATCGCGATTCCAGTACAGAAACGCCCGGCTCGCAGAGTTGCGAGCCGGGCGCCTGCCGTTCGAAAACGGAACGATGTCGATCGGAAGATCACCCGGCGCTGACGGCCGGCTCCGCATCGGCCGGCAATTCACCGATCACCGACTTGATTTCCATGAACTCCTCGAGCCCGAACTTGCCGAACTCGCGGCCGTTACCCGACTGCTTGTAGCCGCCGAACGGCGAGTTCATGTCGAGCCCGCCGGAATTGACGAAGACGCTGCCGGCGCGGATCTTGCGAACCAGCTTCTTCGCCTCGGCCGGGTTGCCGGCAATGTAGGCGCCGAGACCGTAAGGCGTGTCGTTCGCGATCTCGACCGCTTCGTCGATCGTGTCGTAAGGAATCACGACCAGCACCGGGCCGAAAATCTCCTCGCGGGCGACCGTCATGTCGTTGGTCACGTCGCGCAGCACGGTCGGCTTGACGTAATAGCCCTTGTCCTTGCCCTCGGGCAGGCCGGTGCCGCCGACGGCGACCTTCGCGCCCTCGTCGATGCCCTTCTGGATCAGGCCCTGGATCTTGTCGAACTGGGCCTTGTTCACGACCGGGCCAATGTGCGGGCCTTCCTTGGCGGGATCGTCGACGCCCTTGGCGCTGAAGATGTCCTTCAGCTTCTCGATCGCTTCCTCATATTGCGAGGAGTGGATCAGGAAGCGGGTAGGCGCGACGCAGCTCTGGCCAGAGTTGAGCAGCATGCCACCGGCACCGGCCGGCAGCGCCATGTCGAGCGGCGTGCCCGGCAAGACCAGGAACGGCGACTTGCCGCCGAGTTCCTGGCTGACGCGCTTGACCGTATCGGCGGCGTTCTTGGCGACCATGATGCCGGCGCGGGTCGAGCCGGTGAAGCTGATCATGTCGATGCCGGGGTGCTTGGAGAGCGCCTCGCCGACGCCCGGGCCATCGCCCTGGACCAGGTTGAACACGCCCGCGGGCACGCCCGCCGCTTCCATCACTTCGGCGAAGATCGCGCCGGAGCCGGGGGTCTGCTCGGAAGGCTTCAGGATGACGCAGTTGCCGGCGGCGATCGCGGGGGCGACCTTGGCGACGGTCTGGTTCATCGGCCAGTTCCACGGCGTGATCAGCGCAACGACGCCGATCGGCTCGCGGTAGACGACGTTCTTGCCGGTCGATTCTTCGAACTCGAAATCCTTGAGCACCTGCAGCGTCGTCGCGAGGTGTCCCATGCCGGCGCCGGACTGGGCGGTGCTGGCGGTCGAGATCGGGCAGCCCATTTCCTCGGAGATCGCTTGAGCGATGTCGCCCATCCGCGCCTTATAGGCCTCAATGATCTTCTCGAGCAGCGCGATGCGCTCTTCCTTGGTGGTCTGAGAGAAGGTCTCGAACGCCTTCTGCGCGGCGGCAACCGCCTTATCGACGTCGGCGGCGGTGCCGAGGGTAACCTCCGAAGCGGGCTGCTCGGTCGCCGGGTTGATGACTTCGTGGCGCTTGCCGCCTTCGCTCTCCACCCACTGGCCGCCGATATAATGCTTCAGATAGCTCTTCATGCCGTACTCCCAGGATGGCGAAAGGACAGAATCCGTCGCGAGGTTAGATGGGGATGCCGCCGCGACGAGGCAATGACGCGCCTTGCCCTACAGCGAAGCCAGACTGCACTACCGCCCGGCTCAGGTTCACTGCGCTCAGGCGGGGATCGGGTTGTGGGCGCGGAAGAGGCGCCCCCGCTCGGTAACGAAGACCACGGCCAGTGCCAGCACGCCGAGGATCACGAAGCCGAGCGTGACCGGCACCGTCGTCCCGTTGAAGCTCTGGCCGATCACGACGCCGATGGCGGCGCCGCCCACCGTCGAGATGAAGCCCTGGATCGAGGATCCGGTGCCGGCGATGTGGCCCAGCGGCTCCATCGCCATCGAACCGAAGTTCGACCCGGCCAGGCCGAAGCACCCCATCATCAGCGCCTGGAGCACGGCGAACGTCCAGATCGTCTCGTGACCCGACAGCGCGATCGCCAGATGGACCGCGGCGACGGCGATGAAGCCGAGCAGCGCCGTGTGCGACACGCGCCGTGTACCGAGCCGTTCGACGATGCGGGCGTTGGTGGCCGAGGCGACCGCCATCATGCTGGCGACGCCGGCGAAGACGATCGGAAACTTGTTCGGCGCATGGAAGATGTCGGTGAAGATCTGCTGCACCGAATTGATGAAGCCGAGCAGTCCGCCGAACAGCAGGGTCGAGGCGATCGTGTATCCGAGCGAATAGCGGTTGCCGAGCACCAGCTTGGCCGCCGCGAGCATCGACGCCGGGGAGACGGCCTGGCGATCTTCGGGGTGGAGCGTCTCCGGCAGGCGCAGCAGCGCCCACAGCGCGACGCCGCCGCCGAACGCCGCCAGAAAGAAGAAGATGCCGTACCACGGCATGAACAGCATGATTAGCTGGCCGAGGCTGGGGGCGATGATCGGCACCGCCAGGAAGACGATGAAGGTCAGCGACATGACCCGCGCCATCTGCCGCCCCGAATAGCAGTCGCGCACGATCGAGATGGAAAGCACCCGCGACGATGCGGCGGCCATGCCCTGCGCGACGCGCGCGGCGATGATGGTCGCGAAGCTGTCGGCGAATCCGGCAACGACGCTCATGATGGCGAACATCGCCATGCTCGCCAGCAGGATCGGCTTGCGGCCGTAGCGGTCCGCCAACGGGCCGTAGATGAGCTGCGCGCCGCCGAAGCCGAACATGTAGGCGGCGATGATCCACTGCCGCTTGTTCTCCTCGATGATCCCCAGCGCCCGGCCCATTTCGGGCAGTGCGGGCAGCATCGAATCGATGCCCAGCGCATTCACGGCCATCAGCGCCGCCACGAGCGCGACGAACTCGCGGAAGCCGATGCCGGCGTGAGTGGCGCTCGGCGCGCGGGCGCTGGTGGAGGTCATCTTGAGCGGCCTTCTTCGGTTCTTGATCGTGCGCGGAAACGCGCGCGACGCCAGCGCCGCTCGTTCGCGTATGTTGCGGCGCAACATAACTTAGCGCTGAAGGGTTCTGAATTCCAGTCCTGCAACGTCACAAAGCTGTGTGCAGGGCGAAATGCCGGCAGCCGGAAAGTACCAGCGCGGCGGAACCGCGACGCTGTGCCAGGAAGCGAGGATCGACAGGATCGGTGAGATTGGAGGCCCGACCGGGAATCGAACCCGGGTGCAAGGATTTGCAGTCCTGTGCGTAACCACTCCGCCATCGGGCCGGCCGCGGCGCCATGCCGCCGAATCCGCTCCCGCGTCAACCCTGCGGGCTGCTGGCCAGGCCAAAGCGGGCGCATCGGCAACAGTCCAGCAAACATATCGCCGCTGGTGCAGGTGCGAAGGGAAGCCGCTTGGCGGCTCGGGACAGCTTCGATACAAGCGCTGGGGGCGACACTGGTGTGTTGCACGTCTAAGACAGTTGTGCGACGAGGCGGGTGTGAGCGATCTGAGCTTCGATACGATGCGGCGTGCGATGGTGGCGAGCCAGCTGCGCACGAACGCTGTGAACGATCCCCGCGTCGTGGCGGCGATGGCGGCGGTACCGCGCGAGCAGTTCGTGCCCGCCGATCGCCTCGCCATGGCCTATACGGACCGGGCTGTGCCGCTGCCCGGTGGCCGCGCGCTCAACCTGCCGATGGTCGTCGGCCGGTTGCTGACCGAGTTGCACCCGCAGCCGGGCGAGAAGGCCCTCGTGATCGGCTCCACCACCGGCTATTCGGCCGCGGTACTGGCGCGGCTGGTCGGCTCGGTTGTTGCGCTGGAGGAAGACGCGGCGCTTGCCGCCCTGGCACCGCCGATCGAGGGCGTCACCGCGGTGACCGGCCCGCTCAACGCCGGCTGGGCGGCGGGCGCGCCCTATGACCTGATCCTCATCGACGGTGCGGTCGAGACGATACCGCAGGCGATCATCGATCAGCTGGCCGACGACGGCCGGCTGGCAGCGGCGATCGCCGAACCCGGGGTCAGCCGGCTGTCGGTGGGGCGGCGGGCTGGCCACGGGTTCGGGATGGCCGCATTCGCCGATGCGGAGGCGGTGCCGCTGCCGGGGTTTGCGCCGCCGCCGGCATTCCGATTCTAAGCGGGGGCTTTCGGGCGATGCGTGTTGGTGCTTGGTGGGGAGCGGCGCTCGTCGCAATCTGTGCTGCCGGGGCAGGGCAGGCGGAGACCCTGCGCGAGGCGCTGGTCAGCGCCTACAACACCAATCCGACGCTCACTGGTTCGCGTGCCGGGCAGCGCGCGGTGGACGAGGGCGTCACCATCGCCAAGGCGGCGGCCCGGCCGGATCTCGGCGCGAACGCCACCTACACCGAAAACCTGAAGCGGAACTCGAACGCGTTCACGGCGCCGGTCCGTACCGTCAATGCCGGGCTGAGCGCGAGCCTGCCAATCTATCAGGGCGGCGCCGTCAAGAACTCGATCCGCGCCGCGGAAGCGCGCGTCGACGCCGGCCGCGCCGACCTGCGCTCGGACGAGAGCTCGGTCTTCACCTCGGTCGTCAGCGCCTACATGGATGTGATCCGCGACCAGGCGATCGTCGATCTCAACGCCAACAACGTGAAGGTGCTGGAGACCAACCTCCAGGCGACCCGCGATCGGTTCCAGGTGGGTGATCTTACCCGCACCGACGTCGCCCAGTCCGAGGCGCGGCTGGCGATCGCGCAGAGCCAGCTGGAAAGCTCGCAGGCACAGCTCGTCAACAGCCGCGAGACCTATCTGCGCGTCGTCGGCCATGTTGCGACGGCGCTCGAGCCGCCGCCGCCGCTGCCGCAATTCCCGGCCAATGCGGAAGAGGCGGTCGACATTTCGATCGAGAACAATCCCTCGCTGATCGCCGCCCGCCGCGCCAGTCAGGCCGCGGGCTACGACATTCGCGTCGCCAAGGCCGCCCGGCTGCCGCGCATCTCGGCGGTCGCAGACGGCAGCTACATCAATTACCTGAACTCGATCGGCAATGGTGGTGCGGCTGGCATCGCCTTCGCCAATACCGCCACGGCCGCCTCGGCGGGCGCGCAGCTGACGTTGCCGCTCTACCAGGGCGGGCTGCCCGCTGCGCAGGTCCGCCGCGCTCAGGCGGTCGCCAGCCAGTCGCTCGAGGCGGTCGTAGAGGTCGAACGTGCTGTCATCGCCCAGACGCGGGCTGCTCTTTCCAGCTACAGCGCCTCACAGGCCGTGATCCGCTCGTCCGAGACTGCCGTATCGGCCAACGAGCTGGCGCTGGAGGGCGTCCGCGCCGAACAGAGCGTCGGCACCCGCGACGTGCTCGATGTGCTGAACGCCGAGCAGGAACTGCTCAACAGCCGCGTCCAGCTCGTTTCCGCCCGGCGCGATTCGTATGTCGCCGGCTTTGCTCTGCTCGCCTCGCTGGGGCGGGCCGAGGCGCGGAACCTGGGGCTGGACGGGGTCACGCTCTACGATCCGGTGCTCAACTATAAGCGCGTGCGCAACAAGATGTCGGACTTTGCCGACGATGATGCGCCGACCACGCAGGCCACCCGCACCACCGAGGACGTGGTCGGACCGCAGGGACCGGTGATCGTGCCGCAGCAGCCCGCGCCCCCCGTGACACCCGCCCCGAGATAGGGAATAAGAAGGCTCATGGGGGACCTCCGCAACGAGCCGTCGATGGAAGACATCCTCGCTTCCATCAAGCGCATCATCGCCGAAGATGGCGCCGCCGCGCTGAGCGCCCCGCGCGCCAGGCCGGTCCCGCGCGACGAGCCGGAGGCGTCCGTTCCGGCAGCGCCCGATGCGCAACAGGAGCCGGAGCCGGAGGCGGAACCCGCCACCGCAGAACTGCCGGCCGAACCCGAAGCGCCGATTGCCGAGCCTCCAGTGGCGCCTTTCCCGCAGGCTGCCTCCACCTTGGTCTCCCCAAACGCCGCGCAGGCCAGCCGGCAGTCGCTCGCGGCCTTGTCGGCGATGGTGATCCGGCCGGATTCGGAGGCGGAAAGTCCGCCCGGCAACACGCTGGAGGCACTGGTTCGCGAATTGCTGCGGCCCATGCTCAAGGACTGGCTGGACGCCAAGCTGCCCGAGCTGGTCGAGGTTCTCGTCTCGCGCGAGATTGCGCGCATTACCGGCAAGTCGCTCTAGAGGCAGCGCCCACCCGGCCTGACCGCCTTCCCGAAGCGGCCCCCGGTCGCTAAGACCCCGCCCACCATGACCATCGACAAGACCTTCGACCCCGCCACCATCGAGGCGCGCTGGTACCCCCATTGGGAGGGGAGCGGCCGCTTCCGTCCCGAGCGGCCGGACGCCGAACCGTTCACCATCGTCATCCCGCCGCCGAATGTGACGGGCGCGCTCCACATCGGCCACGCGCTCGACGTGACGTTGCAGGACATCCTCGTTCGCCATGCCCGGCTGAAGGGCAAGGACGCGTTATGGGTGGTCGGTACCGACCACGCCGGCATCGCGACGCAGATGGTCGTCGAGCGCAATCTCGCGCTCCACCAGCAGAAGCGCACCGATTTCACTCGTGAGGAGTTCGTCGCCAAAGTCTGGGAGTGGAAGGCCGAGAGCGGCGGCGCGATCACCGCGCAGCTGCGCCGGCTCGGCGTCTCGTGCGATTGGGAGCATGAGCGCTTCACGATGGACGAGGGCTTCAGCCGCGCCGTCACCCGCGTGTTCGTCGATCTCCACCGTCAGGGCCTGCTCTATCGCGACAAGCGCCTGGTCAACTGGGATCCGCACTTCAAGACTGCGATCTCGGACCTGGAAGTCGAGCAGCGCGAGGTCAACGGCAGCTTCTGGCACTTCCGCTATCCTCTGGAGGACGGCAGCGGCTTCATCGCCATCGCCACGACCCGGCCTGAGACGATCCTCGGCGACGGCGCGGTCGCGGTGAACCCGGCGGACGAGCGCTACGCCCATCTGGTCGGCAAGCGCTGCCGCTTGCCGATCGTCGACCGGCTGATCCCGATCATCGCCGACGATTACGTCAAGATCGACTTCGGTTCGGGCGCGGTGAAGATCACCGCCGCGCACGATTATAACGACTATGAAGTCTACAAGCGGCACCCGGAGGCCGGCATCCCGCTCATCAACCTGATGAACGCGGACGCGACGATGAACGACAATTGCCCGCCGGCCTATCGCGGGCTCGATCGGTACGAGGCGCGCAAGAAGGTCGTCACCGACTTCGACGCGCTCGGCCTGCTCGACAAGGTCGAGGACCATGTCCACCAGGTGCCCTACGGCGACCGCTCCGGCGTCGTCATCGAGCCGTGGCTGACCGAGCAATGGTATGTCGACGCCGCCACCCTCGCCGCGCCGGCGCTGGAGGCGGTGCGCTCGGGCGCGATCCGCGTCGTGCCGGAGACGTGGAAGAAGACCTATTATCACTGGCTGGAGAACATCCAGCCATGGTGCGTCAGCCGCCAGCTCTGGTGGGGGCACCAGATTCCGGCGTGGTATGGGCCTAAGATCGAAAGTGGTCGCGGTTCCTATTCTCTGGTCGGCGGCGAAAAGTATTTCGTCGCCGAGAACGAAGATGCTGCGATCAAGCAAGCCGAAGAGTATTACGCCCAGCTCGGCCCGCGCAAAATCGAAGTGGTGAGCGAAGCGCATGATGTCGTCGGCGGCGTTCTTCGTCAATTTTCAGGCGAGCGAACGGCAGATGCTATCTTCCTTCGCCGGGATCAGGACGTGCTCGACACGTGGTTCTCCTCAGCTCTCTGGCCGTTCGGCACGCTCGGCTGGCCGGAGCAGACGGATACGCTCCGCCGCCATTATCCGAACGACGTGCTGATCTCCGGGTTCGACATCCTGTTCTTCTGGGATGCGCGGATGATCATGCAGGGCCTGCACTTCATGAACGAAGTGCCGTTCAAGACGCTCTATCTGCACGGACTGGTGCGCGACGCGACCGGCGCCAAGATGTCCAAGTCCAAGGGCAACACCGTCGATCCGATCGGCCTGGTCGAGCGCTATGGCGCGGACGCGCTGCGCTTCACGCTGGCGGCGATGGAGAGCCAGGGCCGCGACATCAAGCTCGATGAGAAGCGGGTCGAGGGCTATCGCAATTTCGCGACCAAGCTGTGGAATGCGGCGCGCTTCGCCCAGGCTAACGGCATCGGCGCCTCGACGACGATCGATCCGCCGGTTGCCGACCTTGCGGTCAACCGCTGGATCGTCGCGGAGACGGTGCGGACGGTGCAGGCGCTCGATCTCGCCATCGCCGACCTGCGCTATGACGAAGCGGCCAACACAATCTACCAGTTCGTCTGGGCGAGCTTCTGCGACTGGTATCTGGAACTCATCAAGCCGGTCCTGCAGGGCGAGGGTGCCGAAGGCGGCGAGGAAACCCGCGCGGTCGCGGGCTGGGTGCTCGACCAGATCCTGGTCATGCTCCATCCGTTCATGCCGTTCGTGACCGAGGAGCTGTGGCACGCGCTCGGGGAGCGGTCGCACGACCTGATCCTCGCCCGCTGGCCGATGGCGGACGCGCGCGCGCTCGATCCGGCCGCGGCGGACGAGATCGACTGGCTGATCCGGCTTGTCTCGGAAATCCGTACCGCGCGGGCCGAGCTGAACGTGCCGCCGGGCGCGCGCCTGCCCGCCTTCGTCCGCGATGCCACGCCGGAGACGCTCGCCCGCATCGAGCGCAACGCTGCCGTACTGGCCCGACTCGCGCGCATCGATGGCGTCAGCGCCGACGCTGCGCCGTCCGGCAGCTCCGCCCAGCTCATCGTCGGTGAGGCGACCTTCATCCTGCCGCTGGAAGGCGTGATCGACCTCGCCGCGGAGCGTGCCCGTCTCGTCAAGGGCGCCGAGGCAGCCGAGAAGGAGCGCGATGCGCTGGCCAAGCGCCTCGGCAATCCCGGCTTCGTCGAGAAGGCCAAGCCCGAAGCGATCGACAAGGCGCGGGCGGACCATGACGAACGGTCGGCCGACGCCGCCCGGCTCCGCGCTGCGCTTGCCCGCCTCGGGTAAGGCTTTGTTTCGCTCGGCATGATTATAGAGGACATAGTAAACTTCGCGAGGTTTGCGGTAAGGCGCTCGGAGCGACAGACAGGCTGACGCGCGGTCGGCGACGGAGAAGATGATGGCGGACGCCGAACCTGCAGCGAAGCCGCCTGTCTCGGGCCGGGGCCGCCGTGACCTGACCACCGGGCCGATCACGCGGACGCTGCTCGCCTTTGCGTTGCCGACCCTGTTTTCGAACATGCTGCAGTCGCTCAACGGTTCGATCAACGCGATCTGGGTCGGCCGTTTCCTGGGCGAGGACGCGTTGGCGGCGACCTCCAACGCCAATTTGATCATGTTCCTGATGTTCGCCGGCGTGTTCGGCTTCGGCATGGCCGCGACGATCCTCGTCGGCCAGAATGTCGGCCGCCGCGACATCCAGGAGGCGCGCCGCGCGCTCGGCACCGCGATCGGCGCGTTCGTCGGCGTGGCGGCGCTCATTGCCGTGTTCGGCTGGATCTACGCGCCCGCGCTGCTGCGCCTGCTGGCGACGCCGGGGGAGGCGATGACGATGGCGCTCGCCTATCTGCGCGTCATCTTCCTCTCGATGCCGTCGGCGTTCCTGATGGTCCTGCTGATGATGGGCCTGCGCGGCGTCGGCGATTCGCTCACGCCGCTCTGGTTCATGCTGCTCAACGTGTTCCTCGACAGCACGCTCAACCCGGTCTTCATCCTCGGCCTGGGGCCGGCACCGCAGATGGGCATCGCCGGATCGGCTATGGCGACGCTCGTCGCCGGCTATGGCTCGCTGACGGCGATGATCGTCTACATCTATGCGCGCGACCTGCCGATCCGCCTGCGCGGGCCGGAATGGCGCTTTCTGGTGCCGGATCCGGCGCTCCTGCGGGTGATCGTTGCCAAGGGATTTCCGATGGGCTTGCAGATGCTGGTTGTGTCGTCGGCGGCGCTGGCGATGATCGGCCTGGTCAACCGCGAGGGCGTGGTCGTCACCGCCGCCTATGGCGTCACCCAGCAGCTCTGGACCTATATCCAGATGCCGGCGATGGCGGTCGGCGCCGCGGTCAGCGCCATGGCAGCGCAGAATATCGGCGCCGGACGGTGGGATCGCATCGCCCAGATCACCCGCTCCGCCGTCATCATGAACCTCATCCTGACCGGAGGTCTTGTCCTGCTGCTGACCGCGGTCGACCGCGTCGCGCTCGGCCTCTTCTTGCATCAGGGCAGCCCGGCCATGCCGATCGCCCGCCACATCCAGTTGGTCGGATCGTGGGGCTTCGTGCTGTTCGGGATGACCCTGGTGCTGTTCGGCGTGGTGCGGGCGAACGGGGCGGTGATCGGGCCGCTCGTCATCCTGTTCGCCTCGATGTTCCCGGTCCGGCTCGGCCTGGCTTACGCGTTGCACCCGACCTTCGGGATCGAGGCCTTGTGGTGGAGCTTTCCGGTGGGGTCGATCGCGTCGGCGGCGATGGCCATCTGGTACTACAAATATGGCCGCTGGCGGGAAACCAAGCTGGTGGAGGAGATCAACCGCGAGGAAGCCGAGGAACGCTGCTTCGCCGACGGCGAGCCGGGCGGCAGCCTCCAGCCGAGCGGGTAGTGCGTCACCTCTGACCCAACCGCCCAGTTATCCTGACGGATGTCAGGATCCATTTTTTCAAGGCGCTCGCCGGTATTTCCAATGCGCGATAATGGATGCTGAAACACGTTCAGCATGACGGCGTCATTTTCAGGATCCAGAACCCGTGCGCGGCACGGCTACCACGATAGCAGCGGCAGCGACCTTGGCGGTGACCGGGGTGTGCGCCAGCACCTCGCCGTCGATCGAGATCGGCAGCGGCGGCACGGTGGAGATGCGCAGCGACTTGCCGTGGAACTCGCGCGTCGTCTGCTTGCGGGCGCGCAGCTTGAGCACGCTGGCCAGCCAGCTCCACAGCAGCCGGTGCCGCTCCTTGCCGATCACCACCTGGACGACGATCTCGCCGCTATCTACCTGGGCTTCGTCGACCAGTTCGGTCCCGCCGTGGAACGATCCGTTGGCGATCCGCACCTCCAGCGCGTCCATCGTCTCGGCCGTGGCGCCTTCGCCGATGGTGAGCTTGAACGGCTTGAACCGCGTCATCTGGTAGGCCGCCCAGCTCAGGTAGCCGACCCGGCCGGCGACCTTCTTCAAGTTGTGGGGCACGGTTTCGGCGATCAACGGCGCGAGCCCGAGCGAGGCACAGTTGGCGTAGTAGTCGTCATCGATCATGCCGAGGTCGACCCGCCGCCGCTCGCCATTGGCGATGACGTCGATCGCCCCGTCCAGATCGAGCGGGATGCCGAGCGACCGCGCGAAGCTGTTGGCGGTGCCCAGCGGCAGCAGCGCGAACACGCTGCGCTCGCGAACCAGATGGTCGACCGCGCAGGAGAGCGATCCGTCGCCGCCGCCGACGATCACCATCGGCGCACCGTCCGCCACCGCCTGACGAACGAGCGGCTGGAGCTGCTTGGGATCGCGCAGCGCGTGCGTCGCGATCAGCGTCACGCCGGCGGCTCGCAGCTTGCGGGCAGCTTCGCGGAAGAGCTTGCGCCCTTTGCGCGACCGCGCGTTGACGATCAGGACCGCGGAGCGGGGCAGGGGCTGAGATGGTTCCATGGCCGTTCCGAACGCACGACCCGGGCTTCCGGGTACAGCCTATTCGGCGGCGACCGCGCGCGTCCGTACCGGCCTAGCACGGGCGGCCTCCGCGTTGGCGAGCGCCGCCTGCTCCGCCTTCCACAGCCGGTCGATCACCAGCCGCGCCTTCGTACCGCCCATGTCGATATTGTAGGCGCGCAGCTTCATCGCCGGATTGGCTTCGATCGATCGCTGCTGCGCTTCCAGCACGGCGACGTCCTCCAGGAACACGCCGCCTTGCTGCGCCTTGAAGCGCGCCGTGAAGCCCGTGTCGGCGATGTCGAAGTTTCGCGCCAATCCCCAGAAATAGTGGCTGGTCGTCTCCGTCTCCGGGGTCAGCGCATCGACCACGAAGCCGCGCACGCCGTCATCATGGTTGTCGACCGTCGCGCCGCTGCCCGCCGGCGCGACGCCGACGTCGATCAGAACCGACGATGGCGGCAGGAAGTGACAGATCTGCCAGCGGTCGACATTGCCACCCTTGCCGAGCGCGTTGCGCCAGAACGGCGGTGCATCGATGTCCGGCATCCAGCGGCTGACGAAGATCTCGTCACCCTTCTGCTCGGTGACGAGGGGCGATTCCATGATCTCGGGCTGGCCGATCGATCCTGAATGGACGTGCGTCTCGTGCGTCAGGTCCATGAGGTTGTCGATGCACAGCCGGTAGTCGCACTTGATGTGGTAGTAGCCGCCGTCGAACGTCCAGCCCGGCGTCGAGCAGGGCCAGAAATCGGGGATCTTGGCCGGGTCCGCCTTGGCCACATCGCCCACCCACACCCAGATCAGGCGGTGCCGCTCCTCGACCGGATAGGTGGTGGCGCAGATCGCGCGGTTCACCTTGTCGCCCTTCAGCGGCATCTCGACGGCGCCGCCGTGGCTGTCGAGCAGCAGGCCGTGGTAGCGGCAGCGTATGTTGTCCCGCTCCTTGATGCCCATGCTCAGCGGCAACAAACGGTGCGGGCAGGCATCGTGCATCGCGACCAGCGTGCGATCGAGCCGGCGGTAGAACATCACCGGCACACCGCAGATGGTGCGGGCAAACGGTGCGCGATCGACCTCCCAATCCCAGGCGGCGACGTACCACTGGTTCTTCAGGATGGGCGTGCTCATCGCGGGGTGCCTTCCGATCCTCTCCAGCACCTCTGCGGCCGGCAAGCCCCGTCAGGATCAGCCGGCGTCGGGCGCGTTTTCCGTTCCGTCGTTCACCAGGGCGACATTGGCATGAAGCCGCGCGATGAACGACAGCAATTGCCTGCGTTCGGTCTCGTCGAAGCCTTCCAGAAGCAGCGCTTCACGCTTCAGGGCGACGCCGATCAGGCCGTCGTGGAGCATGTCGCCCTTGGCCGTCAGCCGGAGCGCGCGGCCGCGCACGTCGGCCGATTCGCCGCACGTCTCGATCATCCCGCCGTCTTCGAGCAGGCGCAGCGACCGGCTGACCGCCGCCTTGTCGAGCCCCGACATCTGGCAGATCAGGTTGGCCGTGACCCCCGGTGTGATCCGCAGGTTGGCCAGGATCCGCCACTCGTTGATGCCGACGCCGAAGCGGCGCAGGTAGACGCGCGAGGCGCTGCGCGCGATCTTGTTGGCGATGGCGGTCAGGCCGAACGGAACGTAGCGATCGAGGTCGAGCCGCTCCGGGATCGGCGTAGGCGCGGCGGGAGCCGGCGTTTCGGATGGATCGGACCGCATGACCGTCACTGTCCCGCGCGTCGATTGACTTGTCAAATGGCGTGACGGTAGGCAGGCCCCGCGTCAACCAACGCGCCGGAACAGCCGCGGAGAGGAAACCCCCGTGAAGACCAGAGCCGCCATCGCCGTCGCCCCCAACAAGCCGCTCGAGATCCACGAGGTCGACCTCGAAGGACCGAAGGCTGGCGAAGTCCTCGTCGAGGTGATGGCGACCGGTATCTGCCACACCGACGCCTACACGCTGGAGGGCAAGGATTCGGAGGGGATCTTCCCGTCGATCCTGGGCCACGAAGGCGCGGGCATCGTTCGCGACGTGGGTCCCGGTGTGACCTCGGTCAAGGTCGGTGACCATGTCATACCGCTCTACACGCCGGAATGCCGCCAATGTAAGTCGTGCCTGTCGCAGAAGACCAACCTGTGCACCGCGATCCGCGCGACCCAGGGCAAGGGTGTGATGCCGGACGGCACCAGCCGCTTCAAACTCGGCAAGGAAACCCTCTACCATTATATGGGCTGTTCGACCTTCTCGAACTTCACCGTGATGCCGGAGATAGCGCTCGCCAAGGTTCGCGAAGACGCGCCGTTCGACAAGATCTGCTACATCGGCTGCGGTGTCACGACCGGCGTCGGCGCGGTGATCTACACCGCCGGCGTCGAGCCGGGCGCCAATGTGGTCGTGTTCGGCCTGGGCGGCATCGGCCTCAACGTCATCCAGGGCGCGCGCATGGTCGGCGCCGACAAGATCATCGGTATCGACCTGAACCCCGCCAAGGCCGACATGGCCCGTGCCTTCGGCATGACCCACTTCATCAACCCCAGCGAAGTTGGCGCGGACAAGGTGGTCGCCGCGATCATCGATGCGACCGACGGAGGCGCGGATTACAGCTTCGACTGCACCGGCAACACCGCGGTGATGCGCCAGGCCCTCGAATGCTGCCACCGCGGCTGGGGCCAATCGATCATCATCGGCGTCGCCGAGGCCGGCAAGGAGATCGCGACACGGCCGTTCCAGCTGGTCACCGGCCGCGTCTGGAAGGGCTCTGCCTTCGGCGGTGCGCGCGGCCGCACCGATGTGCCCAAGATCGTCGACTGGTATATGGACGGCAAGATCAACATCGACGATCTGATCACGCACACTATGCCGCTCGACAGGATCAACGACGCCTTCGACCTGATGCACGAGGGCAAGTCGATCCGTTCGGTGGTGGTCTACTGACCGACGCGGCAAAGCAGACGATAACAGGGGAGGACGAGCATGTTCACGCATATGGTGGTCGGCACGAACGACGTGTCCAAGGCGACGAGCTTCTATGATGCGATCATGGGCGTGCTGGGTGCTTCCCGCGTCATGACCACCGACAGCCGCGCCGTCTATCGCGGGCCAAGCGGTACGTTCATCGTCACCAAGCCGATCGACGGCAATCCGGCGAGCTTCGCCAATGGCGGCACGATCGGGTTCGCCGCCAACGACGATGCGGCGGTCGATGCCTGGCACTCGGCCGGGCTGGCGGCAGGCGGCAAGTGCGACGGCGAGCCGGGGCCGCGCGCGAACGCGCCGGGCAATGCGCGGGGTGCCTACCTGCGCGACCCGGACGGCAACAAGCTCTGTGCCTTCCACATGCCGCAGCATTGATCGCCATGTCGCTCGAGACGGTCTCCGCCAACAAGGCATTCGGCGGCACCCAGAGCGTCTACAAGCACGCCAGCACCGCGACGGGCACGGACATGACCTTCTCGGTCTACGTCCCGCCGCAGGTCGCGGCGGATCCGGGCGCGAAGCTGCCGGTGGTGTGGTATCTGTCGGGGCTCACCTGCACCCATTCCAACGTGACCGAGAAGGGCGAGTATCGTCGAGCCTGCGCCGAGCTCGGCCTAATCTTCGTCGCGCCGGACACGTCGCCACGCGGCGAGGGGGTGCCGGATGATCCCTCCGGCGCCTACGATTTCGGATTGGGCGCGGGCTTCTACGTGGACGCGACGGAGGATCCGTTCGCGTCCAATTACCGCATGTATTCGTACGTGACGGAGGAGCTGCCGGCGCTCGTTGCGGCGAACTTCCCGGTTGATCTCGGCGCCCAGGCGATCACTGGTCATTCCATGGGCGGGCACGGCGCGCTGACCATCGCACTCAAGAACCCGGATCAGTATCGCAGCGTCTCGGCGTTCGCGCCGATCGTCTCGCCGCTGCGCTGCGGTTGGGGTGAGAAGGCGCTGACCGGCTACCTCGGTTCTGACCGCGACAGCTGGCGCCGCTACGACGCGACCGCCTTGATCGAGGATGGCGCGCGCGTCGCCGACATCCTGGTCGACCAGGGTACCGGCGACAATTTCCTCGAAGCCCAGCTCAAGCCGCAACTTCTGGCCGAAGCCTGCGCCGCCGCCGGCATCCCGCTGACGCTCCGGATGCAGGACGGTTACGATCACAGCTATTACTTCATCTCGACCTTCCTTGCCGATCACCTGCACTGGCACGCCGAGCGTCTGAGGTAACCGCAAGCCGTCGTGCTGAACTCGTTTCAGCATCCATTGGGGCCAAAGCCGACAATTGGGCTTGCCCGGTGCGAAATGGGCCCCGAAACGGGTTCAGCGTGACGGTGCGGTGTGGCATGGGCCGGGGATGAACCCGACCGTCCCGGCCTCTTTCATCCGCCTGACGCCGGACGGCAGCCGCATCGCCATCACGCGCGATCTGGCCGTCGAGACGCCGATCGCGGTCGAGATCAACGGCCTCGGCTATGCGGTGATGATGGCGACGCCGTCGGACCTCGTGGACTTCGCCTACGGCTTCTGCCTGTCGGAGCGGCTGATCGAAGCGCCCGGCGACCTCGTAGACGTCGATACCCACGATGCCGAACAGGGCGTGATCCTGCGCATCACGCTGTTGCCCGAGCGGCAGGAGCGGGTGGTCGAGCGGGTCCGCCACCGCGTCTCGGAATCCTCGTGCGGCCTGTGCGGCATCGAGAACCTCGAACAGGCACTCCGCCCTTTGCCGCGCCTGGCAGCTGTGGCGCCGGTGGCGGACGAAGCCATCTTCAGGGCACTTGGCGAGTTGCGCGCCCACCAGCCGCTCAACGCCGCGACCGGAGCGGTCCACGCAGCGGCCCTCTGTGCGGCGGACGGCGCGATCCGGCTGGCGCGCGAGGATGTCGGCCGCCACAACGGCTTCGACAAGCTGATCGGCGCGATGCTGCGCGACGGCTTGCATTGGGATGGCGGCTTCGCGCTCCTGTCGGCGCGCTGTTCCTACGAACTGGTCGAGAAGGCGGTGCTGGCCGGCTGCCCGATGCTCGTCACCGTCTCCGCCCCGACCAGTCTGGCGATCACCCGCGCCGCCGAGGCTGGGCTCCGGCTGGTGGCGCTCGCGCGGTCCGATGCGGCTTTGCTCAGCCAACCCTGACCCACAGCCGCCAGGGCCTTCACCAATCGCTTGAGCGGCAGACAATTCGGTCTACATCCAAGGCCATGACCGCAGCCTATCCCGCCCTCCGCCTCCGCCGAACCCGCGTAGCTCCGTGGAGCCGCGCGCTCGTCGCCGAACATGCCTTGACGCCAAATGATCTGATCTGGCCTCTGTTCGTCACCTCCGGCAACGACGTCGAGGAGCCGATCCCGAGCTTGCCGGGCGTGTCGCGCTGGTCGGTCGACCGTATCGGCGAACGCGCCCGCGAAGCACGCGACCTCGGCATCCCGTGCATCGCGCTGTTTCCGAATACGCCGCGCGAACTGCGGACCGAAGATGGCCGCGAGGCGCTCAACCCCGACAACTTGATGTGCCGGGCGATCCGCGCGGTGAAGGACGACGCACCGGAGATCGGCGTCCTCACCGATGTCGCCCTCGATCCATACACTGCGCACGGACATGACGGCCTTGTCGACGACCGTGGCAACGTGATGAACGATGCGACCAGCGAAGTTCTCGTCGAACAGGCGCTGGTGCAGGCCGCGGCGGGGAGCGACATCGTCGCGCCCTCGGACATGATGGACGGCCGCGTCGGCGCGATCCGCGCGGTGCTGGAGCGGAACGGCCACCACGACGTCCAGATCATGGCCTATGCGGCGAAATATGCGTCCGCCTTCTACGGCCCGTTCCGCGATGCCGTCGGCTCGCGCGGCCTGCTGAAGGGTGACAAGCGCGGCTATCAGATGGACCCGGCGAACAGCGAGGAGGCGCTGCGCGAGGTCGAGCTCGACCTCGCCGAGGGAGCGGACACGGTGATGGTCAAGCCGGGCCTGCCCTATCTCGACATCGTCCGGCGGGTGAAGGAGCGCTTCGAGGTGCCGGTGTTCGCCTACCAGGTCTCCGGCGAATATGCGATGATCGAGGCAGCAGCGGCGGCCGGTGCCGGCGATCGTGAGGCCTTGGTGCTGGAGACTTTGCTGGCCTTCAAGCGGGCCGGGGCGTCGGGCGTGCTGACCTATCACGCGCCGCTGGCCGCGCGGTTGCTGCGGCCGTGACGATCCCGCGCGTGCTGGTGATCGCCGGTTCGGATTCCGGCGGTGGCGCTGGTATCCAGGCCGACATCAAGACGATCACCATGCTCGGCGGCCACGCCATGACCGCGATCACCGCACTCACCGCGCAGAGCACGATCGGCATCAGCGACGTCATGGCGGTGCCGACGGCGATGGTGATGGCCCAGATCGAGGCCGTTGCCGACGATATCGGCGTGGACGTGGTCAAGATCGGCATGATCGGTTCCGCGACGACCGCCCAAGCCGTGGCCGACTGGCTGGGGCGGGTGCGCCGCGTGCCGGTGGTGTTCGATCCCGTGATGGTCGCGACGAGCGGCGATCCGCTCGCCGACGAGGAGACGGTGGCCGCGTTCGAGGCGCTGCTCGCCCGCGCGACGCTCATCACCCCCAATGCCGACGAACTGGCCGCCATGACCGGGCGGACGCTCGGTTCGGAGACGGAGATTGCGGTTGCCGCGCGCCAACTGGTCGACGCTTATGGCTGCGCGGTACTGGCGACGGGCCAGCAATTGTCCGGCAGCGAGATACGCTATGCCGACGGCCAGCGGGTGCGGACCGACGGTCGGCTATTCGACATGCTGTTCGGAGCCGGTCCCGATGGGACGCAGGAGCTGTGCTGGGACGACGCCCGGATCGATACCGTCCACGATCACGGCACCGGCTGCACGCTGGCAAGCGCGATCGCGGTGGGGTTGGCTACTGGGCTCGATCTGGCCGGCGCGATCGGGCGCGCGCGCGCCTACGTTCGCGCGGCCCTCGCCACGGCGCCGGCGCTCGGCGGCGGTCGCGGGCCGATGGGGCATGCTCTCGGCGACGTGCCGTTCGATCGGATCGGCTGAGCCGCTGGAACGTGGACCCGGGAGCCGCTAGAGCGGAGCCATGGCGCGTCCATCCTTCAAGCTCGAGAAGCCGCACCCCAATCCAGTGGTCGGTGTCGACGAGGCTGGCCGCGGGCCGCTCGCCGGGCCAGTAGTCGCAGCCGCCGTCGTGCTCGACCGGCGCAAGGTGCCCAAGGGCATCGACGATTCCAAGAAGCTCTGTGCCGAACGCCGCGAGGCGCTGAGCATCGAACTGCGCCGCAAGGCCTGCGTCGGCGTCGGCATCTCGACCGTCGAGGAGATCGACACGCTCAACATCTACTGGGCGACGATGCTGGCGATGGAGCGCGCGGTCGAGGCGCTGGTCGAATGTCTCGGCGCCGAACCGGCGATGGTGCTGGTCGACGGCAATCGCCTGCCGCGCTGGCGCCATACCGCGACGGCGATCGTTTCCGGTGACGCGCTCTGCCTGTCGATCGCGGCCGCCTCGATCATCGCCAAGCATGAGCGCGACCGGATGATGCGCGATTACGACCGCGAACATCCCGGTTACGGCTGGGCGTCGAACAAGGGCTACGGCACCGCGGACCATCGGGACGCGCTGACGAGGCTCGGTCCGACGCCGCTCCACCGCCGCAGCTTCGCGCCCGTCGCACAGGCGATGTTGCCGCTCTGAGTCCGGCCAGCGGCTTAACACGCCGTCTGAACTTTAACCTTGTCGGCTGAGTCCTTTCCGCAACACCACAAGCGGTTGAGGCTGGATCCTGATACGAGACTCAAGATGCGGTGGCGGACTCCTTCCGTTCGCCTCTGCCGCAATGCGGTAGCAGCACCGGGCGGTTCAGCCGCCGCTTGACCCCGGACTCCCCGTCCCACAGTCTTTGCGGCGGGACGAGGGGGCAGCGCGCATGGGAGTGGCCAAACGCATCGGTGCGGAAGGGCGGTCAGCGCGGGCGGTGCGTCCAGCGCTCAGCCTGCTCTCGCTCGACACCATCATCGAAGGCGACTGCATCGCCGCGATGCAAGGCATGCCGGATCGATCGGTCGACATGATCTTCGCCGATCCGCCCTACAACCTTCAACTCGGCGGCGATCTCTATCGGCCTGAAGGCGGCCGCGTCGATGCCGTTGACAACGACTGGGACAAGTTCGCGACGTTCGAGGTCTATGACCGCTTCACCCGCGCCTGGCTGGCCGAGGCGCGCCGCGTCCTCAAGGACGACGGCACGCTCTGGGTGATCGGCAGCTACCACAACATCTTCCGGGTCGGATCGGCGCTGCAGGACCAGGGCTACTGGATCCTCAACGACATCGTCTGGCGCAAATCGAACCCGATGCCGAATTTCAAGGGCACCCGCTTCACCAACGCCCACGAGACGTTGATCTGGTGCGCAAAGAGCGAGAAGGCCCGCTACACGTTCAACTACCAGGCGATGAAGGCGCTCAACGACGAATTACAGATGCGTTCCGACTGGAACCTGCCGATCTGTTCGGGCAACGAGCGGCTGAAGGACGATGCCGGCCACAAGGCCCATCCCACCCAGAAGCCGGAGGCTCTGCTCTACCGCGTCCTGCTCGCCTGCACCCGCCCCGGCGACATCGTCCTCGATCCCTTCTTCGGCACCGGCACGACCGGCGCCGTGGCGCGGCGGCTGCGTCGGCGCTGGATCGGGATCGAGCGTGAGCCTGCTTATGTCGCGGTGGCGCGGGAGCGGATCGCATCGACTCTGCCGCTCGACGAAAGCGCCATGGTCGCGGTCCCTTCCAAGAAAGCCGAGGCGCGGATCCCGTTCGGGGCTGTCGTCGAGGCGGGTCTGATCCCGCCGGGGACGCTGCTGACCGATGCCAAGCGGCAGTGGCGCGCCACTGTTCAGTCCGACGCGTCGCTGGCCTGCGACGATGGGCGCGTCGGTTCGATCCACAAGCTCGGCGCGATCGTGACGAACGCGCCGTCCTGCAACGGCTGGACCTTCTGGCACCTCGACCAGGGCGGTCAACTGGCGCCGATCGACACGCTACGACAGATCTACCGCGCGGCTACGCCGGAATGAGCCTCACGGCGCCGGCGGCAGTCTCGCCATCGGCCGACATCTATCTGCGGCCGACCGCGTTCATCGACAGCCCGTTCGGGCTCGACGGTCGCGCTCTCCGGCTCGCGGGCGGGCTGGTATGGTTCGCGGCGATCGAGCTGATCGTGGTCGAGGATGGCCGGCGCACGCTGACCGAGCTGATCCCGGTCGAGCGGCTCGACGAGACGATCGCGACACTGCCGGAGCGACCCCGCCGCACCGCCGAGGTGACGCTGGCCCGCCTGACCAGCCCGCGCGCGCCGCTGCGGATGGGGGAGCGGGTGGTGCGGCTCGATCAGCCGCAGGTGATGGCGATCCTCAACGTCACGCCGGACAGCTTCTCGGACGGCGGCGCCCATGTCGACGCGCCTGCCGAGGCGGCGTCGGCCGGGGTCGCGATGGCGGCGGCGGGCGCGGCGATCATCGACGTCGGCGGGGAATCGACCCGCCCCGGCGCCGCGACCGTGTGGGAGGGCGACGAGATCGCCCGCGTCGTGCCCGCGATCGAACGGCTGGCCCGGGCGGGTGTCGCCGTATCCCTCGACACCCGCAAGGCAGCGGTGATGGAGGCGGGGCTGAAGGCGGGCGCCGGCCTCGTCAACGATGTCTCGGCCTTGCTCTACGACGAACGATCGCGGGACGTCGTCGCCGCCGCCGGGTGTCCGGTGGTGCTGATGCATCATCAGGGTGAGCCGGCGACGATGCAGAAGGATCCGCGCTACAGCGACGTCCTGACCGAAGTCTACGATTGGCTCGAGCTGCGCGTCGCCGCCGCCGAGGCTGCCGGCATCCCGCGCGATCGGATCCTGGTCGATCCCGGCATCGGGTTCGGCAAGAACATGCGGCACAATCTCGCCGTGCTGAACGGCCTGGCGCTGTTCCACGGGCTCGGCTGCGGTATCGTGCTCGGCGCCAGCCGCAAGCGCTTCATCGGCGCGCTGTCGAACGAGGCACCCGTCACGCAGCGTCTGGGTGGATCCGTGGCGCTGGCGCTGCTCGGTGCCGCCGCCGGCGTCCAGCTCCTGCGTGTCCACGACGTAGCGGAGACGGTGCAGGCACTGAAAGTCTGGCGCGGCCTGCGCGACGAGGCGCTGACGCCGCGCTGAGGCCCCGAAGCTAGTTGGTGTTGCCGCCGCCGGCTGCGTCGCCGGTGTTGCTCTCCACCTCAAGCGGCTCGCCCTCGGGCGCTGCCAGGCCGTCGGGTGAGGCATCGAGCATTTCCGCGGCATTGTTGAGCTGCGCCGCTTCGTCGGCACTGACACCGCCGACGGTCTGGTTCTCCCCGCCGCCACAGCCCACCAGCAACCCTGCGGCGAGCAACGCGATCAACTCGAGCCTGCGTACCATCGATCTTTGCCCCGCTGCTGCCGACTCGGTGATCCTACCGGCAACGACACGCACGAAAAAGGGGTCCGCCTCGTCGAGACGAACCCCTGTCGAGCTGCCTTGAGGCAGGATCACATGGCGTTGTCGGCGGCACCCTCGATGGCGTCGCCGGCATTTTCCAGCACGTTGCCGGTCGCCTCGGCGGCGTTGCCCAGCGAGTTGCCGGCCGCATCGGCGGCGGCGCCCACGTCGGACACGGCCTCGGACGCGGTCGCCTCGACATCGGCGGTGGCGTTGTCGGTGGCGGCAGCGGCCTCGTTACGATCCTGGCTGGAGCAGGCGGCGAGCCCGAGCGCGGCGGCCAGGACGAGCGGCAGGGTGGCGATCTTCTTCATGGGTTGGTTCCTCTCAGGTAGGTGATGGGTGGATGGTTCAAAGCGACGGCGGAGTGACCGGCGGGGCGTCGGACGCGCCCGCGTCCGGCTCGGCCGGCGGGAGCGGGTCGGTCGTCGGTGCGATCCGGTCTGCGGCGGGCTGGTCGGGCGAGGGGGTCTCGCCGGCTGCGCCCTGCTGCTCACGAATGTCGGCGACGGCGGCGTTGAGCGCGGCATCGTCCGTGGTGTTGCCGCCCGTGCCGTCAGGCGCGGCCCCGCCGGTGCCGTCCTCGTCCAGGATCGATGCCTGACGTCGCTGGAGATAGGCGGAGCGCGCGACCGCATAGGAATCCAGGCTGGTTTCCAGGAACGTGTCGCCGCCCGCATCGGTCAGGTCGCTGCGTGCGCTGACCACCTCGAACGCGTTGACGCCGCGCTGTTCCCAGGTCGACAGCCCGGATTCGCGCAGGCCAATCCGGTAGGGATCGGCGAAGAAGGCGACGCCCGTGCCGACACCGTCGCGGATCGTCGACGGCCCGAGCAGGGGAAGGACCAGATAGGCGCTGCTCTTGATGCCCCAGTGCGCCAGCGTCTGGCCGAAATCCTCGGGCGTGGGCTTCATCCCCATCTTCGAGGCCGGATCGCCGAGGCCGACGACGCCGACGGTGGAATTGACGACGAACCGTCCCAACGAGTTGAACGCGCGGTTGGGCTTGCCCTGGAGCAGGCCGTTGATGAACGAGAACGGCTCCGTCAGGTTGGCGAGCACGCGGGACAGGCCACGGCGCGCCGGCCGCGGCGTGATCGTCCGGTACACCGACGACACCGGCTTCACGATCACCTTGTCGAGGCCCATGTTGAGGCCCCACATCGCGCGGTTGAAGCCCTCCAGCGGATCGCGCTGGACCGGGCCTTCGTCCCCGGTCGCGGCCGATGCGGCCAGCGCCGCCGCCGCATCGGGCGGATCGCCGGCGACGACGCCCGGCGCTACCGTCGGCGGTGTCTCGAGCGCAGGGGCGGATGCCGGTGCATCCTGCGCGTGGGCCGCCGATGCCGATCCCACGACCAGGGCGAGCGCCGCCGCCGAAGCCAAAACCCGCATCCCAGACCCCATCAACCGTGCCAAAGCGCGCCGCCTGCCATAGCGTGCGCGCCCGCACAAGGCGTTGACCCATGGCGCCTGCTCTCTCTAGGCAGAAGGACGATGCGTCAGGCCCTCGATATCTTCCGCGCGCTGGCCGATCCGACGCGGCTGCGCATCTTCTCGCTGCTGCGCGCGATGGAGCTTTCGGTCGGCGAACTCGCCCAGGTTCTCGGCCAGAGCCAGCCGCGCGTCTCCCGTCATGTCAAGATCCTGTGCGACGCCGGCATTGCCGATCGCCGCAAGGAAGGCAGCTGGGTGTTCCTGGGGCTGGGCGAGGAGGCACGGGTTGCGCCGCTGCTCGCCGCCGTGGACGCGCTGGTCGGGGCGGAGCCTGGGGACCCGTGGACGGTTGCCGACATCGCCCGCCTGGCGGCGGTGCGGGCCGACCGCGCGGCCGCTGCGGAGCGCTACTTCGCCGCCCATGCCGACGAATGGGATGCGATCCGTTCCCTCCACGTCGCCGAGAGCGAGGTCGAGGCGGCGATCCTGCGCGCTTTGGGGAACGAGCCGGTCGGCCGGCTGGTCGATGTCGGCACCGGCACCGGGCGGATGATCGAACTGCTCGGGGATGGCGCGGTCAGCGTGCTCGGCATCGATCGCAGCCCGGAGATGCTGCGCCTGGCGCGCTCCAAGCTCGCCGCCAGCGGGCAGGATCGCGCCGAGCTCCGCCAGGGCGACATGTACGCGCTGCCGCTGCCGAGCGGCACGGCGGACACCGTCCTGATCCATCAGGTGCTCCATTACGCGCAACAGCCCGCGGCGGCGGTGACGGACGCGGCCCGGTTGCTGGCGCCCGGAGGGCGCTTGCTGATCGTCGATTTCGCCAGCCATGACCGCGAGGAGCTGCGCACCCGCGACGCTCATGCCCGGCTGGGTTTCGGCGACGAACAGATCGCCGGCTGGTTCGGGGCCGCCGGCCTTTCCGTGGAGAGTGTCGCCCAGCTCGAGGGTGGCGAGCTGACCGTGAAGCTGTGGCTCGGCCGATGTCCGGCAGCGAGGCCGAAGATGGTTAGCAAGGCCGCTTAACCCTTTATTTGCCTCGACAGCCGGGCGCTTGTGCCGCACCCGCTCGGCCCAACCCAATCGTCCGGAGCCTGACTGTCCATGAAGATGCGACTTGCATTGCTGGCCGTGGCGCTCGCCGCGCCGCTTGCCGCCCAGCAGGGCGGACGGCCTTTCACGATCCAGGAAACCGGCAAGACCTTCTACCGGCTGGACGATGCGGTGAAGGCGATCGGCGGCGGCGACGGCACGATCCTGATCGCGCCCGGGCGATACAAGGATTGCGCGATCGTCGAATCCGGCCGCGTCGCGTTCCGCGCGGTTCAGCCGGGCACCGCCATCTTCGACGGAGGCACCTGCGAGGGCAAGGCGGCGCTCGTCCTGCGCGGACGCGATGCCGCTGTTGACGGTCTCGTCTTCCAGAACATGAAGGTCGCCGACGGCAACGGCGCCGGGATCCGGCTGGAAAAGGGGCCGCTGACCGTGATGAACGCGTTGTTCCGCGATTCGCAGGAAGGCATCCTTTCCGCCGACGATCCTGCTTCGACGATCCGCGTCGACCGCTCGACCTTCTCCGGCCTCGGCACCTGCGAGCATAGCGCGGGTTGCGCCCACGCGCTCTACATCGGCCATTATGGCGGCCTGGTCGTGACCCGTTCGCGGTTCGAACGCGGCAATGGCGGCCATTACGTCAAGAGCCGGGCCGAGCAGATCGACGTGCGCGAATCGAGCTTCGACGACACGGCCGGGCACGGCACCAACTACATGATCGATCTGTCCGCCGGTGCGACCGGCACGATCACGGGCAACACTTTCGTCCAGGGCAAGGACAAGGAAAACCACAGCGCCTTCATTACCGTGGCGCCCGAGGCGCGCGACAATCCATCGGCCGGTTTGGCGGTGAACGGCAACAAGGCGTCACTGGCGCCGGGCGTGACCTGGCCGACGGTGTTCGTCGCCGACTGGAGCCATGAGCCGCTGAAGATCGGCCCTAACCAGCTGGCCAAGGGCATCACGGCGTTCGAGACGCGGTGACCGGCGGCTGCGCGCGGCCGGTTTTGTGCTAATAGCGGCGGCATGAACCGCCCCGCCGTGCTGCTCCGCCTGATTCTCGCATTTCTCGGGCTGGTCGCGCTCGCGCCGGCGCAGGCCGCCAACCACATCGCGGCGAGCCTCATGGCGGAAACGACGCAGCCGGCGCCGGGATCGACGGTCACCCTGGCGATCGTCATGCGTCCGGCGCCCGAATGGCACGGCTACTGGAAGAACCCCGGTGATGCCGGGGTCGAGACGCAGGCCGAATGG
>Ga0160473_100099_pt1 | contig 89135 bp, 79 predicted proteins | sample HID1975I_E11MG_FD_108217 | JGI IMG/M metagenome (GOLD analysis project Ga0160473, IMG submission 108217) | Enriched soil microbial communities from UW Madison campus, WI, USA - HID1975I_E11 MG | ecosystem: Environmental > Terrestrial > Soil > Unclassified | place: USA: Madison, Wisconsin...
CGGCCACCGAGCTGCTGGAAACCGGCATCAAGGTCATCGACCTGATGTGCCCGTTCGCCAAGGGCGGCAAGGTCGGCCTGTTCGGCGGCGCCGGCGTCGGCAAGACCGTCAACATGATGGAACTGATCAACAACATCGCCAAGGCGCACTCGGGTCTGTCCGTGTTCGCCGGCGTGGGCGAGCGTACCCGCGAGGGCAACGACTTCTACCACGAGATGATCGAGTCCAACGTCGTCAACGTCGAAAAGCCCGAAGACTCCAAGGTCGCGATGGTCTACGGCCAGATGAACGAGCCGCCGGGCAACCGCCTGCGCGTCGCGCTGACCGGCCTGACGATGGCCGAGTACTTCCGCGATGAGAAGGACGCCAACGGCAAGGGTCGCGACGTGCTGTTCTTCGTCGACAACATCTACCGCTACACCCTGGCCGGCACCGAAGTGTCCGCGCTGCTCGGCCGCATGCCGTCGGCCGTGGGCTACCAGCCGACCCTGGCCGAGGAAATGGGCGTCCTGCAGGAACGCATCACCTCGACCAAGACCGGTTCGATCACCTCGATCCAGGCCGTGTACGTGCCCGCGGACGACCTGACCGACCCGTCGCCGGCCACCACCTTCGCCCACCTGGACTCGACCGTGACCCTGTCGCGTTCGATCGCCTCGCTGGGTATCTACCCGGCCGTCGATCCGCTGGACTCCACCAGCCGCCAGATGGACCCGAACGTGATCGGCAACGAGCACTACGACACCGCCCAGCGCGTCCAGCAGACCTTGCAGAAGTACAAGGAGCTCAAGGACATCATCGCGATCCTGGGCATGGACGAGCTGTCGCAGGAAGACAAGCAGGCCGTGTCGCGCGCGCGCAAGATCGAGCGCTTCTTCAGCCAGCCCTTCCACGTGGCCGAAGTGTTCACCGGCTCGCCGGGCAAGTACGTGTCGCTGAAGGAAACCATCCGCGGCTTCAAGGGCATCGTGGACGGCGAGTTCGACCACCTGCCGGAGCAGGCGTTCTACATGGTCGGCACGATCGATGAAGCCGTCGAGAAGGCGAAGAAGATGGCGGCCTGAGCCGCCCTCTCCTAAAACGAGGCATACATGAGCACCATCCGTTGCGACATCGTCAGTGCTGAGCAGGAAATCTTCCGCGGCGAGGCGACCCTGGTCGTGGCGACCGGCGAACTCGGCGAGCTGGGCATCGCGCCCAAGCACGCGCCGCTGATCACCCGGTTGAAGCCGGGCAAGGTCGTGGTCACCACCGCCAGTGGCGAGCACCTGGATTTCGCCATCTCCGGCGGCATCCTGGAGGTGCAGCCGCAGGTGGTCACCGTGCTGGCCGACACCGCCGTGCGCGCGCAGGACATCGACGAGGCGGCGGTGCGCAAGGCCAAGGAAGAAGCCGAGCGCATCCTGGCCAATCGCGGCGAAGCGATGGAAGTGGCCGAGGCCCAGGCCAAGCTGGCCGAAGTCACGGCGCAGCTGCAGGCGCTGGAGCGCCTGCGCCGCAACCTCAAGCACTGATCTGCTTGTGGGTTCGAAACGAAAACGCCGGCCTCGCGCCGGCGTTTTTCGTTTGCGTCGTCTTCCCGTTGCGCGGCGCGCTGCAGGCGCAGCCACGCCTCAGCGATACACCACGTGGCGCCACAGGAAGAACCCCACCACTGCCAGGCCGCCCTCGACCAGGGGCTTGGCCAACCACGCCCACTGCAGCCCCAGGTGGTGCGCGACGCTGGCGACCAGCCACGTGCTCAGCAGCGTCATCAGGGACCAGACCACCGCGAAGCGTGCAAACCGCCGCCAGCCCAGGCGCGCGCCGCCGTCGGCGAAGGTGATGCGACCGTTCAACCAGAAGCCCAGCAACGCGCCGGCCACGCGGCCGACGATGTTGCCCCCGGCTACCGGCATGCCCAGCGCCGTGGCGGCCACGAACACCAGCCAATCCAGCAGCAACTGCAACAGGCCGATCAGCAGATAGTGCGTGCCTTGGCGCAGCAGGCTCATGGAAGCAGGGGAGGCGGATGGAAGACGCCATGCTAACCGCCAGCGCTTAGAATCACCGCATCCCATCTGGTTACGGCTGCCCATGTCGCTTCCCCTGCACGTCATCATCCTCGCCGCGGGCGAAGGCAAGCGGATGAAGTCCGCGCTGCCGAAGGTGCTGCAACCGGTGGCGGGGCGACCGATGCTCGCCCATGTGATCGACACCGCGCGCCAGCTGCAGCCAGCCGCCATCCACATCGTGCACGGGCACGGCGGTGAGCAGGTGCGCGCGGCGTTCGCCGGGCAGGACGACCTGCAGTGGTCGGAGCAGACCCAGCGCCTGGGCACCGGCCACGCGGTCGAACAGGCGATGCCGCAGGTGCCGGACGCGGCCAACGTGCTGGTGCTGTATGGCGACGTTCCGCTGATCCGCCCGCAGACCTTGCAGCGCCTGCTGTCCGCATCGAGCCGCCTGGCCGTGCTGGTCGCCGAGCCGGCCGATCCCACTGGCTACGGCCGCATCGTGCGCGATGCAGAGGGCAAGGTCGCGGCGATCGTCGAACAGAAGGATGCCGACGATGAGCAGCGGCGTATTCGCGTGGTCAACACCGGGATCATCGTGGCCGAGTCCACCGCGTTGCGTCGCTGGCTGTCCCAGCTCAAGCCGAACAATGCGCAGGGCGAGTATTACCTGACGGATGTCTTCGCCAGCGCCGCAGAGGAGTTCAGCCCGGCCGACATGGTCGGCGTGGCCGACGCGCAGGAAGCCGAGGGCGCGAATGACCCCTGGCAGCTCGCCCAGCTCGAGCGTGCCTGGCAGCTGCGTGCCGCCAAGGCCCTGTGCCTGCAGGGTGCGCACATGGCCGATCCGGCGCGCGTGGACCAGCGCGGCACGGTCACCGTCGGTCTGGATGTGCGCATCGATGTCGATGTGATTTTCGAAGGCACGGTTGAACTGGGCGATGGCGTGACCATCGGGCCGTTCACCCGCTTGCGCGACGTGCGTCTTGCTGCGGGCAGCGTCGTGCGCGCGCATTGCGACCTCGAAGGGGTGGTGGCCGAGGGCGCGGTGCAGATCGGTCCCTATGCACGACTGCGGCCTGGCACCGTACTGGCCGATGGCGTGCATATCGGCAACTTCGTGGAAACCAAGAAGGCGCACCTTGGCGTCGGCAGCAAGGCCAACCACCTCACCTACCTGGGCGATGCCGAGGTGGGCGCAGGCGTGAACATCGGCGCCGGCACCATCACCTGCAACTACGACGGCGTGAACAAGTGGGTGACGCGGATCGGCGATGGCGCCTTCATCGGTTCCAACAGCGCGTTGGTGGCGCCGATCGAGATCGGTGCCAGCGCGACGATCGGCGCCGGCTCGGTGGTCACCCGCAACGCCCCGGCCGGCGCGTTGACGGTGGCACGCGCCAAGCAAACCACCATCGAAGCGTGGCAGCGCCCGGTGAAGGCCGAGAAGAAGTAAGCCCTCCTCTCGCGCAGCGGCAGGCCCTAGCCCGGCAACAGGATCGACACGCAGAGACCGCCGCCATCGTTGCGGTTCTGCAACGAGATCCGCCCGCCATGGGCTTCGACGATCTCCCGCGTCAACGCCAGGCCCAACCCCGTGCCATTGCGCTTGGTCGAATAGAAGGGCATGAGCGCGTTCTGCAACACGGCCTCGTTCATGCCGTTGCCGCGGTCCAGCACCTCGATGCGCAACCATTGCGGCAGTCGGGTCAAGCGCATTTCCACTTCGTCGTTCGGCGGCGCCGCTTCGCTGCACGCTTCATGCGCGTTCTTGAGCAGGTTGAGCAGCGCCTGGCCGAGCTGGGCCACGTCGACGCGGCTGCACATCTCCGGCGATTGCAGGTGCAGCCGGAAGGGAATCTGCTGCTGCAAGCCCGACAGGAACTGCGCCCACTGCACGGTCTCCAGCTGGGGCTGCGGCAGCTTGGCGAAGCGCGCATAGCCGCGGATGAAGCCTTCCAGGTGGCGTGCGCGGTCCTCGATGGTGCCGAAGATCTCGCCGAGCCGTTCGGTCTTCTGCCGCCGCACCAGCTCCGCGCCCGAATGCGCCAGCGATGCGATCGGCGCAAGCGAATTGTTGAGCTCGTGGCTGATCACCCGGATCACCTTCTTCCACGTCTGCACTTCCTGCCGGCGAAGTTCGGGCGTCAGCAGGCGGATCAGCAGCAACTCGTGCACGCGGCCGTTGAGGTGGAAGTGGCGATGGGCCAGGTGGTAGATCTGTTCGTCGTCCTCGTCGCCGTCCTCCTCGCGCACGGCGAACAGGCTGTCGCCGCCGCGGTCGATGGCGTCGCGCAGTTCGGCCGGCATCTGTTCCAGCAGGCCGTCGATACGCTGTCCCTCCAGTCGCCAGCCACCCTGCAACAATTTGCGCGCGGCGACGTTGGAGAAGGTGATGCGACGAATACCGTCGCCGCCCGCGGCGATCAGCAGCATCGCCACCGGCGTGTTCTGCACCATGGCATCGAGCATCAGCTCGCGCTGCACCAGGCTCTGCCGTTGCTGGCGTAGCACTTCGCCGAGGTCCGCATGCGCCTTGACCAGCTGCGCCAGCTCATCACTGCCGGGCCAGTGCACGCCGAAGTTGTACTCGCCATCGCGATAGCTGCTGGTAGTGCCGGCCAAGGCACGGAACAGCGAGCGCATGGGCGCAGTCGCACGGCGCAGCACCCACCACATCAGCCCCAGCAGGACCAGGCCGGACACCAGCGCCACTTCCCAGCCGCGATCGAGCCAGTAGGCCAGCAGCCACGGCATCGCCGCGGCGAGCGCCAGCACCGGCAGCAGCCGCAGGAACAGGCGGAAGGTGAAAGAGCGGCTCATCATGCCTCGCGTGGAATGCCGTAGCGGTCCATGCGCCGGTACAGCGCCTGGCGGCTCATGCCCAGATCGGCCGCGGCCTGCGCGATGACGCCATGCGCGCGCGCCAGCGCCTGCTCGATACGCTCGCGGTCCGGCTCGCTGGCCGAACCGGCGATGCGCACCGCGGGAGGCGAGGGCAGGTTGAGATCGGCCGCTTCGATGCGTGCGCCCTGGGCCAGCAGCTCTGCGCGTTGCATGACGTTGCGCAGTTCGCGCACGTTGCCGGGCCAGGGATGGCGCTGCAGCAAAGTACGGGCCTGTGGCGAGAGCGACTTGCCCGAGGCCAGGAAATGCTGCGCGAGCGGCAGGATGTCACCCGGTCGCTCGGCCAGCGGCGGCATCGCCACTTCCACCGTGTTGAGGCGGTAGTAAAGGTCTTCGCGGAAGCTGCCGTCGCGGATCATGGCCGGCAGGTTGGCGTTGGTCGCGCTGATCACCCGCACCTTGGCATGGCGCTCGCGATTGGAGCCCAGCCGCTCATAGCGCCCCGTTTCCAGCACGCGCAGCAGTTTCATCTGCCCGGCAGCGGACAGGTTGCCGATCTCGTCCAGGAACAGCGTGCCGCCATCGGCGGCCTCGAACTTGCCTTCGCGTGCCTTGTTGGCGCCGGTGTAGGCGCCGGCATCGGCGCCGAACAGTTCGGCCTCGATCAGCTCGGAAGGGATCGCGCCGCAGTTCAACGCGACGAACGGACCGTGGCGTACCGAAGAATTGGCCTGGATGATCTCGGCGATCTTCTCCTTGCCACTGCCATTGGGGCCGGTGATGAGCACCGGCAGCTCCGAACGGGCCACCTGGCACGCCAGTGCGATGGCACGTTCGCTGGAAGGATCGGCGAACACGGCGCCGCGCAGGTCGAAGCGTTCGGCCAGTTGCTGGCGGCTGCGTTGCTCGCGATCGCGGCGGCGGTCCAGTTCGCGCCGCGTCTCGGACAGCTCCAGCAGGTTGTTGACCGTGGTCAGCAGCTTGCGATCGTCCCAGGGCTTGGCGACGTAGTCCGCCGCGCCCGCCTTGACCAGCCCCACGGCACTGTCCAGATGCGTCCAGGCGGTGAGCAGGATCACCGGCAGGTCCGGGTGACGATCGCGGATCTGCGCGAACAGCGCCTGGCCCTCTTCGCCGGAGGTGGTGTCGGCGGTGAAGTTCATGTCCTGGATCACCAGGTCGAAGGGCTGCTCCTGCAACATCGCCAGCCCACCCTGCGGTGAATCGGCATGGCGGCTATCGATGTCGTGCAGCGAGAACAGCACCTCCAACGCGGTGGCGACGGCGTGGTTGTCATCGATGATCAGGACGTTGGACATCGGCTATGCAGGCAGGTCGTCGAAGGTGGGAGGGATGATCGCAGCTGGCGCAGGGAATGTCCCGTGGCGGCGCGGCGATGCTCAGGCATGACGTAGCAGGGCGGCAGGCGAAGCGCCGTCGACCGCGTGCACGATGGGCCATAGCGCGCATTGCCCGGTGACTACGACCAGCGCCAACGACAGCACCTGCATCGTCGGTGGGATCATCCCGAGCTGCTGCGCCAGGCCGGGCCACACGTGCAGGAGCAGCTGCAGCAACGCCAGTCCGATCAACGCGCCGCCTGCGGCGAGCACTGCGTTCTCCCGCCGCAGCTGCCAGCGAATCTGCCCACTGCGCGCGCCCAGTGCGCGACACAGGCCGACCGCGCGCAGGCGCGATTGCAGCATCAGATCGGCGAGGTTGGCCAGCCCGACACCCGTGCCCGCCAACCATAGCGCCAGCCCCAGCAGCAGACCCGTGCACAGCCATCGCTGCGGTCGGAAATAGCCGTCGCGCAACTGCGCAACGCTGCGATAGTCGAGGATCCAGCGCGCAGGCGACGCCTGGTGAAGGGCTGCCGCTACTGCCGCCGCCGAAGGCAAGCGCGCATCCCGCAACTGCAGGACATAGGACGTGCTCGCGGCGGGCGGGATACGCTTTGCCGCGATCAGGCTGGCGGCGCCATCTGGCGTCGGCGCCTGCAGCGGTGCGTACACACCGATCACCTGGATTGGCTGCTGGCCCTGATAGATCATCCGCCCCACCGCGTCCTCGCCCGGAAACATCTGCTTGGCCAAGGTGGCATCGAGCAGCACGCGCGGTGGGCCACCGTTGCCACGGAGGTCGCCGAAGTCGCCGGGCAGGAAGTCGCGGCCTTCGCGCAATGCCAGGCCCAGTCTTTCGCGCAGACCGGGATCGCCAAAGTAGACCGCCGCGCGCACCACGCCGCCGGTGTTGCGCGGCTTGCGCCCGAAATCCGACGACCAGTATTCCGAGCCGAACGGCAACTGGTTGATAGGCGACACCCCCGCGATGCCGGGGATCTGCGCCAGCGCCGCCAGTTCGCGCCTCTGCGCGGTCGCATCCTGCGGACCGCGCACAAGGAGCCTGGCCAGGCGCGCCTCGTCCAGGCCGCTGGGCCGCCAGATGCGCGCCTGCCATTGGCCGAGCTTGCTCAGCGCAAGCGTCAACACCACCGCGGTCAGCGCGGCCTGCAGCACCACCAGCCCGGTCAGCAGCCGATGGCGCCGCAGCGATGCCAGGAACGGGTCACCCAGCATCGCCGCCTCCGCCTCAGGCGCTGCGCGTAGCCACCGCCGGCGGCACCGCTGCCGCGCGACGGGCCGGACCGAGCACCGCCAGCTGGCCCAGCAGCCACAGCGCAATCGCACCGCACGGCAGGTAGATCAGCGGCAAGCGCGGCAGCTCGTAGCGCTCCATCAGCCACAGGTTGGTGGAGTAGGCCAGGGTCATGCCGATCACGATGCCGATGGTCGCCAGCAGGAAGTTCTCGGTCTGGAAGTAGCGCAGGATCTGCCCGCGGGTAGAACCCAGCGCACGACGGATGCCGATCTGTTTGGTGCGCTGCTGCACCCAGAAGCTGGCCAGGCCGACGATGCCCAGCGCGGTCACCACCAGCAGCGCGATGCACACCGCCACCAGCAACCAGGCCATCGAACGATCCTGCCGGTAATAGGCTTCGCGCAGTTCCTGCATCGTGTCCTGCTTGAGGATGATGCGGTTCGGGCTGTTGCGCTCCAGCGTGGCCACGGCTGCCTTCAGCACCTCATCGCGACGGCCCGGGTCCACCCGCAGCACGTAGTTGCCGCCCACGCTGTAGGGCGTGCGCACCGGCAGCAGCATCGAGTACTCGTAGGCATCCGAGCCTCGGCCGCCTTCGTTGGGACGGGCGAGGTGATCGACGATGCCGACGATCTTGATCGGCTGGTCGCCCCAGCTGTAGATGCCCTTGCCCAATGCCGATTCACCCGGATACAGCTTCTGCGCCATCGAGCGGGTGATGACCGCGCTGGGGATGTTGGTGCCATCGGCCGCGTCGTAGGCCACGAACTCATCGGGCGACAGTTTGCGGCCTTCGACCAGTTGCAGGCCGAAGGTGTCCTGCAGCTGCGGATCGCCGATGTAGACGGTGGAACTGAGCGTGGGCAGCTTCTGGTCCTTGGTCAGGCGCACGCTGCTGTTCCAGGACGAATTGCCGAACGGCACCTGGTTGGTGGTGCTGGCGAACTTGACGCCCGGGATGGCGCGCAGGGCGGCGAGGTCGGACTCGGTGAGCGCGGCGGCATTGTCGTCGCGGCCGATGCCGGTGATCTGCACGCGGACGATCTCGTCCTCGGTCAGGCCGCTGACGCGATCCATGCGGTCCAGGCGATTGCCGATGAGGAAAAGCGCGTTGCAGATGATCGCGCAGCTCAGCGCGATCTCGACCACGATCAGCGCCGCGGCCGTCTTGTGCCGGCGCAGCGTGGAGAGGATGGGGCGGATTTCCATGGGGTTGTTCCCGTGAAGGTCCGCTGGCCCGGTCGTCGGAGAGAGAGCTCCCGACGCCGACCGGGTCAACGGAAAGCGGTTATTGGGACTTGAGCTGCAGCGCCGGTGCCACCTGGCAGGCGCGCCAGGCGGGCAGCAGGCCGGCCAACAGGCTGGCCACGATCGCCAGGGCGAAGGTGGTCAGCAGCATCAGCGGATCCAGGTGTGCGAGTGCGGCGTAGCTGGCCGGCTGCTGGCGTACCGCCCACAGGCCGAGCAGCGCCAGGCCCAGCCCGAGGATGCCGCCGGCCAGGCCAATCGTGCCGGCCTCGACCAGTGCCTGGGCGAAGATCGAACGCCGCGAAGCGCCCAGTGCCCGACGCACGCCGATCTCGCCGCTGCGGCGCATGAACTTGGCCAGCAGCAGGCCGATGGTGTTGACCAGGCATACCAGCAGGAAGCCGAACGCCAGCCAGGTCTGCAGCCGCACATCGTTGGGCACCACGCGGTTCTGCTCCAGCCACGCCATCACGTCGCGCAGGCGCACATTGGTCGGCCGCTCATAGCGGCCGGCCTGGCGCTGCTGGTCGGAGTAGTTCGACAGGTACTGGCGATAATCCTCGGCCTTGGCGGGGGTATCGAGCTGCACCCAGTACTGGATCCAGGTGCACGGCGCGTTGAGCCCGGTCTCGTCGTTGTTGGAATCGCCCCAGCAATCCATCGAACCATTGCGGCCGAACTTCTTCTCCACCGCCGTGGAGAACGGCATGAACACCTGCTCGACTTCGCCGTAGCGATCGCTGTTGAGGTCATAGAAACGCGGGGTCGGGCGCCAGTACTTGAGCACGCCGACCACGCGGAAATCGTTCTGCTCGATGCGGATGTTGCGGCCGACGCTGTTCTGTCCGTCGAACAGCTTGTCGTTGAGCTCCTTGGAGATCACCACGACCTGGGCGCGTCCGGCATCTTCGGCAGCGGTCCAGGCATTGCCGTACTCGAACGGCGTGTTGAACATCGCAAAGAAGTCCGCCGAGGTGTAGCGCGCATCGGAATTGAACGGGCGCAGGCCGGCCTTGTCCGGCTCGATCGACAAGCCACCGCCGGTCATCAGCGCCTGGCGATCGCCCTTCTTCTGGGCCAGCAGGGCCTCGGCGTCGAAACGGGTCACTTGCTCGGCGGGTTCCTCGCCGGCGATGTAACCGTCCATGGAGGCCGGGTCGAGCTGCACGAAATACAGGTGCTGGCTGCGGCCCGGCAGCGGATCACCGGACAGGATGTAGAACACGGTGAGCGTGGTCATGCTGGTGCCGATGCCGAGCGCGATGGCCACGACCATCAGCGCGGTCAGCACCCGGTTGCGACGGAAACTGCGCAGGGCAAGATTGAAGTAGTAGCCGAACATGGGCGCGGCCTCACTCGTTGGCGGCGATCGGGGACGGCACGCCGTGCGGGCGCACCAGCGCCGGCTCGCGTACCAGGTCGGTGGCCTGCCCGTCGACGATGTGCACGTTGCGCTGTGCACGCGCGGCCAGTTCCGGGTCATGCGTCACCATCACGATGGTGGTGCCCTGGGCGTTGATCTCCTCGAGCAGTTCCATCACGCCGCGCGCCATCTGCGAATCGAGGTTGCCGGTCGGTTCGTCGGCGAGCAGCAGGCGCGGGCTGCCGGCCAGCGCCCGTGCGATGGCCGCGCGCTGCTGCTGGCCGCCGGACAGTTCGGCCGGGTAGTGCTTCAGGCGCGAACCCAGGCCGACCTTGCCGAGGGCCTCTTCGATGCGCTGGCGGCGCTCGGCGGCGGGCATGCCGCGATAGCGCAGCGGCACGTCGACGTTGTCGAACAGGTTGAGGTCCGGAATCAGGTTGAAGCCCTGGAAGATGAAGCCGATCTTGCGGTTGCGCAGGCGCGAGCGCGCGTCGTCGGACAAGTGGCTCACATCCTCGCCGTCGAGCAGGTACTGGCCGCTGGTGAAGGTTTCCAGCAGGCCGGCGATGTTGAGGAAGGTGGTCTTGCCCGAACCGGAAGGGCCGGTCACGGCGACGAACTCGCCTTCGCGCACGTGCAGGTCGAGCGAGCGCAGCGCATGGGTTTCCACCTGTTCGGTGCGGAAGACCTTGGAGACCGACTGCATCTGGAGCATTGGGGTGTTCCTTCTGGGTGATGGGAATGCGGGTGGAAAGGGAAAGTACGAATCAGTGGACGGTGACGCGTTCGTTCTCGCCGAACTGGTCGCTGCCGGAGACGACCACGCGGTCGCCGGGCTGCAGGCCGGACAGCACCTCGATCTCGCCCAGGCTGGCCGCGCCCAGCTGCACCGGGCGACGCACCGCGGCACTGCCATCCATCACATAGGCGTAGCGGCCACCGGACTGTTCGACGAACGGGCCACGCTCGACCTTGAGCACGTTGCGGCGGGTATCGAGCACCACGCGCGCACTCATGCGCTGGTTCTGGCGCAGGCCGGCCGGCTGCTTGTCGCTGAAGCGGATGCGTGCATTGACCTCGCCGTTGACCACTTCCGGCGACACGGCGGAAATCTGGCCCGGGAACGGCTCGCCGCTGCCGCTGGTGAGCTGGGCCGGCATGCCGATCGCCAGGTCGCGGGCGAAGCTTTCCGGCACCTTGATCTCGATCTCGAAGTTGGACAGGTCCACCACGCCCAGCACCGGGGCATTGGCCGCGACATTGGTGTGCTGGGTCGCCTGCACCTGGCCCACCTGGCCATCGAACGGCGCGCGCAGGGTGAGCGCATCGACCTGGCGCTGGACCTCGGCCACCACCGCACGCTGGCGATCGGCGAGCAGGCGCTTGTTGCGCGCATCCAGATCGGCGCCGCGGCTCTGCAGGGCTGAATCCTGCTGGGCGTGTTGCAGCTCGATCTGCGCCTTCTTCAACTCATCGCGCGACTTGGCCAGATCGACTTCCGGCACGGCGCCACCGTCGTAGCCACGCTGGTAGCGTGCCAGGTCGCGTTCGGCGGCGGTGCGGACCAGGCCGGCCTGGTCGGTGTTCTTGCTGGCAGTGGCGCGGGCCAGCACAGCGTCGAGCGAGGCGCGGCTGGCCTCCGCTTCCAGGCCGGCCAGGGTCGCCTGTTCCTGGGCCAGCTTGCTGCGCAATTCCGGGCTGTCGATCACCGCCAGCTCCTGACCCTGCTTGACCACGTCACCGGCGACGACCTTCAGGGTCACCGTGCCGGCGGAGATCGCATAGAGGACCGGGCTGTTGGCGGCGATCACGCGGCCGTCGGCAGCGATGTCGCGGACCAGGTCGCCCCGCTTCACTTCGGCGATGCGTACCCGCGAGGCCTGGAACGAGCGGCTGCCGGCGCTCCAGCCGGACACGGCCCAGGCGATGCCGGCGATCACCACGGCGGCGCCCACGCCCGGCCAGAGCCAGCGGCGCCAAGGCGCAGGGGCGGACTGGTGGGAAAGGACTTGATCCTGGGCAGACGTGTCGCGGATGGCCATGGGTCGGGTGGGTGGTGGAAGTCGGGGGAGATCAAAGCAGTTTCCGTGCCAGCCATAACGCATTGAAAATAAAGGGCGCGCCGTGGTGTCCGCGGTGTCCGCAGTGTCCGCGGACACTGCCGCGGACGCATTGTCTGCAGCTGGTCATGGGGAGGCCAGAATCGGACATGGCAGAATGTCCGCCTTTACCCGGCAGGTGCTTTTCATGTGCGGCATTGTTGGCGCGATCGCCGATCGCGACGTGGTCCCCGTCCTCATCGAAGGCCTGAAGCGCCTGGAATACCGCGGCTACGATTCGTCCGGCATCGCCGTGCTGGAGGGCCCGACGGTGCGCCGCGTGCGTCGCACCGGCCGCGTGTCGGAGATGGCCACCGCCGCCGCCGAAGAAGGCTTCGCCGCGCGCCTGGGCATCGGCCATACCCGCTGGGCCACGCACGGCGGCGTGACCGAGGCCAATGCCCACCCGCATATCAGCCACGGCGTGGCCCTGGTGCATAACGGCATCATCGAGAACCACGAGGCCAAGCGCGAGGAACTGCGCGCGCTGGGTTATGCCTTCGAGTCGCAGACCGATACCGAGGTCATCGCGCACCTGATCCACCACCAACTCAAGCAGGGCCACGACCTGCTGGCCGCCTTGCAGGTGGCGGTGAAGGAACTCACCGGCGCTTACGCACTGGCGGTGATCAGCCAGGCCGAGCCCGATCGCCTGGTCTGCGCGCGCATGGGCTGCCCGCTGCTGGTCGGCGTGGGCGCAGGCGAGAACTTCGTCGCCTCGGATGTTTCGGCCATCCTGCAGGCCACCCGCCAGGTGATCTTCCTTGAAGAAGGCGACACCGCCGAATTGCGCCGCGAGGGCGTGCGCGTGTTCGACGAGCACGGCGCGCCGGTCGAGCGTGCGCTGCATCTGTCCGACGTGTCACTGGCCTCACTGGAGCTGGGGCCGTACCGGCACTTCATGCAGAAGGAAATCCACGAGCAGCCGCGTGCGCTGTCGGACACGCTGGAGGCGGCGATCGATGCCGGGGGTTTCCCGGCCGAACTGTTCGGCGCCGACGCGGCCGAGATCCTGCGCGGCATCGAGGGCATCCAGATCCTCGCCTGCGGCACCAGCTACTACGCCGGCCTGACCGCGCGTTACTGGATCGAGGCCATCGCCGGCTTGCCATGCAGCGTGGAAATCGCCAGCGAATACCGCTACCGCGCCGCCTACGCCAATCCCAGGCACCTGGTGGTGACGATTTCGCAGTCCGGTGAAACCCTCGATACGATGGAGGCGCTCAAGTACGCCAAGTCGCTGGGGTACAAGCACACCTTGTCGATCTGCAACGTGCCGGAGAGCGCGATCCCACGCGCCAGCGAACTGGTCTGCTACACGCGCGCCGGTGCGGAAATCGGCGTGGCTTCGACCAAGGCCTTCACCACGCAGTTGGCGGTGCTGTTCCAGCTCACCGTGGTGCTGGGCAAGCTGCACGGTCGCGTGGATGCCGCGCAGGAAGCCGATTACGTCGAGCAGCTGCGGTTCCTGCCGGGCAGCGTGCAGCATGCGCTGAACCTGGAGCCGCAGATCATGGCCTGGGCCGAGCGCTTCGCCACGCAGCAGAACGCGTTGTTCCTGGGGCGCGGCCTGCATTACCCGATCGCGCTGGAAGGTGCGCTCAAGCTCAAGGAAATTTCCTATATCCATGCCGAGGCGTATCCGGCGGGCGAGCTGAAGCACGGGCCGCTGGCGCTGGTGGATGCGGCGATGCCGGTGGTGGTGATCGCGCCCAATGACCGCCTGCTGGAGAAGGTCAAATCCAACATGCAGGAAGTGCGTGCGCGCGGCGGCGAGCTGTTCGTGTTCACCGACCAGGACAGCCAGTTCACCGAATCGGAAGGCGTGCACCTGATCCGCACGCCGCGTCATGTGGGCGTGCTCAGCCCGATCGTGCACACCATTCCGGTGCAGCTGCTGGCGTATCACACCGCGCTGGCCCGCGGCACCGACGTGGACAAGCCGCGCAACCTGGCCAAGTCGGTGACGGTGGAATAACCGTCAATGCCCGCGGCACAACCGGCCGCGGGCTACAGGTCGTAGGACAACACATCCTCAAACCCAAACTTGCTGAAGTCCCGAATCCGCGAGGGATACAGCCGCCCGATCAGATGGTCGTACTCATGCTGCACCACGCGCGCGTGGAACCCCTCGGCCTCGCGCTCCAGCCACTCGCCGTCCGGCGTTTGCCCGCGGTAACGAATCCACTGCCAGCGCGGGATCATCGCGCGCAGTCCAGGAATGGACAGGCAACCTTCCCAGCCATCGGCCAGCGCTTCGGAGAGCGGCTCGATCTCCACGTTCGCCAATGCGGTGCGCGGCACGGCCGGCGCATCCGGATAGCGATGGCTGTGCTCGAAGCCGAACACCATCAACTGCAGGTCCACCGCGATCTGCGGTGCAGCCAGGCCCACGCCGCCGGCGTCATCCATGGTCTCGAACATGTCCTCGACGAGCCGCCGCAACGCCGGATCGAACTGCGTCACTGGCGGTGCGATGCGCAGCAGGCGGGGGTCGCCCATGCGGATGATGTCGCGGATCATGCGGAACTCCCGGTGCGCGGATCATTCGATTCTACGGCGCTGGCCCCCCAACACGCGCCCGCGCGAACGATTGCATGCCGACTGCCGCCCGCGCCGTTTTCGTCGCGGGCGGCTGGCCACTACGGGGCCTCGACCACCACGTACTGCACCGTGGTGCCGGCGTACTCGGGGCGATACCAGACGTTGTTGCAGTTCTGGTAGGCGACGTTGTCGACGACGGTCACCGTGCAGGTTGGCGGTAGGTCGTACACCACCGATCCGATCGCCGCGGCGGTGACCGCGGCGGCGGTCGTTACTGCTGCTGCGGTGGCCCAGGGATGGTCGTACCAGTACGGCGGAGGCGGCGGCCCGGGCGGATGAGGCCCAGGACCAGGGCCAGGACCGGGACCAGGGCCAGGACCAGGACCAGGATGAGGACCAGGACCAGGACCAGGATGAGGGCCGGGCCCAGGCCCCGGATGTGGACCGGGACCTGGGCCAGGATGCGGACCAGGACCTGGACCTGGCCCCGGATGTGGCATCGGGTGCGGGTGATTGATCATGCCGTGGGACATGCCAATCGGCCGCAGCGCCTGCGCCGGTTGCAGGGCCTGCACGACCAGCAGGCTCACGCCCAGCGTGGCAGCCACGCCAATCTTCGCAACGGCAATGCGGCTCATGGCTGCACCTCCGCGGCGGCAACGCGCAGCAAGGTGATCTGGTGATCGCCGCTCGCGGGCTTGAAGGCGAATGCCTGTGCCGGGATCTTCGGCGCCACGTCCCAATGCAGGTCGGCGGTGTACTGCGGCCGCGCGGCATCCGTGGTGTCGGTGATGGCAAAACGCCTTGGTACCGCCTTCGGGCCGTCGTCGATCCACACCTGCCAATCCACGCCGTCCTGACGGAACGCGTACTGGGTGGTGGCCGTGTTGTCGATCTTCGCCGGGCCAACGACCGTGGCTGCCAGTACGCTGTCCACAGGCGCTTGCGAAGTGCCGAACCAGAACAGATCGGCCAAGGGCAGGCGCACGTCGTAGCGGGTCTGCGTATCCACCAGCAGGGTCTGCAGATCGCCTTCCAGCGGCGCGCTGGCGTAGTACTTGAGCGTGGGCGAATAGACGGTGAGCTGTTTCCCGTCGATGAATATCTCGCGTGCCTGGCCTGCATTGGCGATGCGGGCATGCAGCTGCGAAGGCAACTTCGCGATGTATTCGAGCGTGCCGTCGACGCGGTACTTCTGCCCGTCATCCAGCACGTACTCGGTCGCGGTGTCGCCGGTGACCTTGAACGCGGGCAGCGAGCGCAAATAGCTGCCCATGCGTTGCAGGGCATCGAGCGCCTTGGGATCGCGATCGGCGGCGAGCGCCGGCAAGGTGGTCCCCAAAAGCGCCAGCATGATCCAGATACGTTGCGCCGCCATCGGCATTCCTCCGCAAGTCGGGCGAGCCGCGACTTGCGGCCCGCGAAAGTGCGAAGGCGTCGGGCCGGACCCGCAGGCTCGATGCTTCGCGCTGGTGGCATGCTCATCCCACCCGCGCGATGCGGCAACGGTAAAACTACTGGGCGGGCAAGCGCGCCACTACGTGCCTGCCGACCCTGGGCCTCAACCGGCGAGCGGCGTGTTGGAGATGATTTCCACCCAATAGCCATCCGGGTCCTTGATGAAGGCCAGGTGCTTCATCCGTCCGTCTTCGAGCCGCTTCTGGTACGGCACGTCGAGGGTGTCGAACCGCGCGCATGCCGCGTGGATGTCCGGCACGGAAACACAGATGTGGCCGAAGCCGCGCGGGTCGCGGTTGCCGTCGTGGTAGACCGGTCCTTCCTGCTGCTCGGTGCCGTGGTTATGGGTCAGTTCCAGCACGCCCGGGATACCGGCCATCCATACGCGTCGCTGGGCGTCATCACCCGGTACCTGCGTGCCCGCCGGCAGCAGGGCCAGGAAGTAGAGGCTGAACTGCGCCTCGGGGAAATCGCGCTGGTCGATCAGGCGAAAACCCAGCACGCGCGTGTAGAAGTCCAGGGACGCGGCGATGTCCTTGACCCGCAGCATCGTGTGATTGAAGACGAAGCCGGTGGTTTCCGCCGGCGGTTGCGCGGCGACGCCGGGCTGTTGCTGGATGTTTTCGAGGCTCATGGGGGGTGACCTTGTGGAAGAGTTCTTGCGCCGCGATGGACGGGAGCGGCGGGGGGAGATTGTAGCCTCACGCACTTTGCAGGCAGATGCGGCGCATCTGCCGTGAAGGAGGTGGGCACTGGCCACGTTGGCCAGTGCTATTGCATGTGGCCAGCGGACGGCTACGCGCCTGCCGCTGGCCCATGCATCAGAACCAGAACCGCACGCCGGCCACGAAGCGGGATTCGCGGTCGCTGTCTGCGAGATCTGCAGCATCACCGAAATAGCGCACTCGTTCCCAGCCCAGGTAAGGCGCAAAACGTCGGTTGATCTCGTAGCGCAGGCGCAGGCCAAGGCTGGCAGAGTCCAATCCGCCGCCGGCGCCGCGTGCTGCATCCTGCTCGGCCGATAGATGGGCCTCCATGCGCGGCTGCAGGATCCATCGCGAGGTCAGCAGCAGCGTGTATTCGCCTTCCACACGCAGCGCCGCCACGCTGGGACCACCGAGATAGGCCGTAGCCGAGACTTCGAACTTGTACGGCGCCAGCCCCTGGATGCCGATGGCGGCTCGGGTTTGCGCGGCGCCGGGGATGAAGTCCTGGCGCATGCCGGCCACCACCTCCCACCAGGGCGAGATCGCGCGTCCATACAGCAGTTCGACATCCGCTTCATGCGTGCGGCCCCGGTCGCGCTCGCCTTCGCTGCGCAGGCGCAGGCGATGGATGTCGCCGCCATACCAGCCGTTGACCTCCCAGGCCTGGCCGCTGCCGGATGCGCGATCCCACGCTTCCAGCCGGTCCACCAGCAGATAGCTCACGGGCATCGATGTGTGCGAGTGCGTGGTATGCAGGTCCGGGAACGCTGCTGCGTAATCCTCGGCGGTAGGCACCGGAACCGGGGTGCGCGGCAGATCCATCTGCGCGTGATCCATCCGCGAGCGATCCATCTGCGAGTGGTCCATCTGCGCGTGATCCATCTGCGAGTGGTCCATCTGCGCGTGATCCATCTGCGAGTGATCCATCTGCGCGTGATCCATCTGCGAGTGATCCATCTGCGCGTGATCCATCTGCGAGTGATCCATCTGCGAGTGATCCATCTGCGAGTGGTCCATCTGCGAGTGGTCCATCTGCGAGTGGTCCATCTGCGAGTGGTCCATCTGCGAGTGGTCCATCTGCGAGTGGTCCATCTGCGCCATCGTGTCGTCGGCCTGCGCCGACGACGCCTGCCGCGCTGCGGCAGGATCCTGCGCAGCTGCCAGCGGCGCGACCAGCGCCAGTGCACAGGCCAGGGTGAGGTGCGCGCTCATGCGTCCACCCGCACTTCGCGCATCATCCCGGCTTCCATGTGGTACAGCAGATGGCAGTGGTACGCCCAGCGGCCGAGTGCATCGGCCCGCACGCGATAGCTGCGACGTGTGCCCGGGGGCATGTCGATCGTGTGCTTGCGCACCTGGAAGGCGCCGTCCGCATCCTCCAGGTCGCTCCACAGGCCATGCAGATGGATCGGGTGCTGCATCATCGTGTCGTTCACCAGAACGATGCGCAGGCGCTCGCCATAGTTCAGCCGCAGTGGCTGCGCCGAAGCGAACGGGACGCCGTCGAACGACCAGGTAAAGCGCTCCATGTGCCCGGTGAGGTGCAGTTCGATCTCCCGCCCCGGCTCACGCCCATCCGGATCCTCGAACGTGCTGCGCAAGTCGGCATAGCGCAACACGCGGCGGCCGTTGTCGCGCAGGCCGATGCCCGGATCGTCCAGCCTTGGCGTGGTGGCATCGCTGCGCATGTCCACCAGGGGATTGCCGAATTCGCTGGCGGCATGACGGGGCGAGCCGGCCTGGCCATGCGCCATCGCCGGCATGTCCATGGCCGCGCCGCAGCCGCCTTCGGCCATCGCCGCGCCACAGCTGCCCTCCGTGCCCGCATGCGCGTGGCTGCCCATGTCGTGGCCCATGTCGGCCATGCTCAACAGCGGTCGTGGGTCGCGCGACGGCACCGGTGCTTCGAGCCCATGACGCACCGCCAGCGTGCCGCGGGCATGGCCGGTGCGGCCCATGTCCTGCGCGAACACGGTGAATGCATCCTGGCCGCTGGGCTCGACCAGCACGTCGAAGGTTTCCGCCGGGGCGATGCGGAATTCGTCCACCGTTACCGGATGCACGTACTGTCCGTCCGCGGCGACGACGGTGAGCTTCAAGCCCGGAATGCGCACGTCGAAGTACGTCATCGCCGCGCCATTGATGAAGCGCAGCAGCACCTTCTCGCCCGGACGGAACAGGCCGGTCCAGTTGCCGGCGGGCGCGGCGCCATTCATGAGGTAGGTGTAGGTGTGGGCGTTGATGTCGGACAGGTCGCTCGGCGTCATCCGCATGCGGCCCCACATGCCACGGTCGGCCAGCGTGGCGCGCAGCCCATCCTTGCCCGCATCGCGGAAGAAGTCGCCCACGGTGCGCTGGTAGGTGTTGTCGTGCATCGGCATCTGCTTCATGCGCCGGAACAGCGCCGCCGGTTCCAGGTCGGTCCAGTCCGAGAGCAGCACCACGTGCTCGCGATCGTGGTGGTACGGCGGCGGTTCCAGCGGGTCGATCACCAGCGCGCCATACAGCCCCGATTGCTCCTGGAACATCGAGTGGCTGTGATACCAGTAAGTGCCGGATTGGCGCAGGGTGAAGCGATACAGATACGCCTCGCCGGGCGCGATGCCGTCGAAGCTCATGCCGGGCACGCCATCCATGTTGGCGGGCAGCAGCAGGCCATGCCAATGGATCGAGGTGGGCGCATCGGCGAGTGTGTTGGCGACGCGGATCGTCACCGTTTCGCCCTCGCGCCAGCGCAGCGTGGGCGCGGGCAGGCTGCCGTTGACGGTGATGGCCGGCCGCATGCGGCCAGTGAAGTCGACTGTGCTGCGCCCAATGTGCAGTTGCAGGTCGTTGCCGCGCAGTTCGGGCACGGCATGGGGCGTGGCGGCCAGTGCGTTCGGCCGCCACAGGCCGCTGCCCAGCGCGACGCCGCCCAGGGCCAGGCCCTGCACGAAGCGGCGCCGGCTCAGCGCGCCGCCAGGGAAATCGGAATTCATCAAACGCTCCACTGCGCCACCGTCAACAACGGTGTGCGCAAAAACAGGGAAACGGGCCGCGTCAAGGCAGCCAGGCGCTTCAATGGGCGGCCGGGGGCCGCCAGGGGCGTCAGGCGATGGGAGGTCGAACCGGCTGGTAGGGCAGCGGCAGGCCACGGCCGCGGGCATCGCGCAGGTCGCCGCGCTGGCCGGGCAGCCAAGTGACCGCCAGGCTGGCGGGCAGGCTGATCGTGGTGCCGCAATGCTGCAGGCAATCGCAGCTGCCCTGGGCACAGCAGCCCGCGCCGTGGTGGTCTGCGGCCTGCATCGCATTGTGAGCGTGATCACCCTGCGCCATCGCGTGATGAGCGGCGGGGGCGTCATGGCAGGACGCACTCGCCGTCATGCTCGTGGGCGACGGCGCCAGGCCGAGCCTATGCGCCGCCCACACGCCACCGGCCGTATTGGCCAGCAAGGTCAGGCAGATCATCAGGCGCAGCAGCAGCGGCATGGGCACGGGCGAGGCGGAGTGGGCCAAGGATAGCATCCGCCCCTGACCGGGCTGCCGACGCGGGGCGAGGCGTAGAATTAGATTTTTCTAATCTCCTGTGCCGGTCATGTCGCAACGCCAATGGGTCAACGCGGCCATCCACAAGATTGAGGCGGACTTCAACCGCTCCGCGGATACGCACCTGATTCCGCTCACGCTGCCGGGCTTTCCCGGCATCGACGTGTACTTCAAGGATGAATCCAGTCACCCGACCGGCAGCCTGAAGCATCGCCTGGCGCGTTCGCTGTTCCTGTACGCGCTGGCCAATGGCTGGTTGCGCGAAGGCCGGCCGGTGATCGAAGCCTCCAGCGGGTCAACCGCGGTATCGGAGGCGTATTTCGCCCGGCTACTGGGGGTGCCGTTCATCGCTGTGATCCCGGCCTCGACCTCGCCGGAAAAGATCGCCGCGATCGAATTCCAGGGCGGCCGCTGCCACCTGGTCGAGCGCGCCTGCGATCTCAACGGTGCCTCGGAACAACTGGCCCGCGAAACCGGCGGCCATTTCATGGACCAGTTCACCTACGCCGAGCGCGCGACCGACTGGCGCGCGAACAACAACATCGCCGAGTCGATCTTCAAGCAGCTGGCCGAAGAGCCGCATCCGATTCCCGAGTGGATCGTGTGCAGTCCGGGCACCGGCGGCACCAGTGCGACCCTGGGCCGTTACGTGCGCTATCGGCGGCACGACACCCGCATCCTGTGCGCGGACCCGGAAATCTCGGTGTTCTTCGACGGCTATCGCGGCGCCCTGGCCGGCGATGCCGACGCACGGCAATTGCAGATCACCGGCGGCTCGCGCATCGAAGGCATTGGCCGCCCGCGGGTGGAAGCCAGCTTCATCCACAGCTGCGTCGATGGCATGGTGAAGGTCCCCGATGACCTCAGCCTCGCAGCGATGCGCTACGTGAGCGCGCGCCTGGGTCGCCGGGTCGGGGGTTCCACCGGCACCAACTTCGTCGGCGTGCTGCTGGCGGCTGAGCAGATGCGCGTGGCCGGTCGCCAGGGCGCGATCGTCACCATCCTGTGCGATGCGGGTGAACGCTATGCCCACAGTTACTACAACCCGGCCTGGTATGCCGAGCGCGGCATCGACGTGGCGCAAGGCGACGCGGCCATCGCCGCGGCGGTGGCGGGGCACGGGCTGCCTGATCTGCCTTGCGCCTGGCTGGAATGACCGCCATATCTTCGGTCTGACCGCATCACTGGAGTTGCCATGAACAATCCCCTGCTCGATTTCTCCGGCCTGCCGCGCTTCGATGCGATCACGCCCGAGCACGTGGCCCCCGCCATCGACCAACTGCTGGCCGAAGCAGAAGCGGCGGTGAAGCACGCCGAGCAGGTGACGCCGGTGACCTGGGACAGCTTCGTCGTGCCACTGGACGACGCCACCGAGCGCTTGTGGCGCGCCTGGGGCCAGGTGGGGCACCTGCAGGCGGTGGTCAACACACCGGCGTTGCGCGAGGCCTACAACACCAATCTGCCGAAGATCTCGCGCTTCGGTAGCGCGCTGGGACAGAACCTTGCGCTGTACGCACAGTACAAGCAGTTGGCCGCCACGCCCGAGGCCGCGAACTTCGATCCGGCCCGGCGCAAGGTGATCGACAACGCCCTGCGCGATTTCCGCCTGGGCGGCGCCGAGCTGGACGAGGCCGGCAAGCAGCGTTTCTCTGCGATCCAGGAGGAGCTGTCCGCGCTGTCGGCCAAGTTCTCGCAGAACGTGCTCGACGCTACCGACGCCTGGGCGCTGTATGTCGAAGACGAAGCGCAGCTGGCCGGCCTGCCGGCCGAGGTCCGTACCGCCGCGCGTGACGCAGCGGAAAAGGACGGCCGCACCGGCTGGAAGCTGAGCCTGCAGATGCCGTGCTATCTGCCGGTGCAGGCCTATGCCGAAGACCGCGAACTGCGCGCGACGCTGTACCGCGCCAACAGTGAGCGTGCGTCGGAGTTCGGCGACGCGGCGTTGGACAACAGCGGCAATATCGACCGCATCCTGGCGCTGCGCACGGAGCTGGCCGCGCTGCTGGGGTTTGCGAGCTATTCCGAATATTCGATCGCCACCAAGATGGCGCAGAGCCCGGCCGAGGTGCTGGACTTCCTGCGTGATCTTGCGGCGCGCGCGCGACCGCATGCGCGGCAGGACCGCGAAGCACTGGAACTCTTCGCCCGCGACGAGCTGGGCCTGGACACGCTGGAAGCCTGGGACCTGGCCTACGCCAGCGAGAAGCTCAAGCAGGCGCGCTACAGCTTCTCCGAGCAGGAAGTGAAGGGGTATTTCACCGAGCCCAAGGTACTCGACGGCCTTTTTGGCCTGATCCAGGACCTCTACGGGCTGCGTGTCGAACCGGATAGCGCGCCGGTGTGGCATCCGGATGTGCGTTTCTATCGCCTGGTCGATGCCGATGGCACGTTGGTCGGGCAGTTCTACCTCGATCTGTACGCACGCGAAGGCAAGCGTGGTGGCGCGTGGATGGATGATTGCCGCAACCGCCGTGATCGTGCTTCAGGCGTGCAGACGCCGCTGGTCTACCTGGTCTGCAACTTCGGTCGCGGCAGCGATGGCCAGCCGGCCACGCTGCGCCACAACGAAGTCACCACGCTGTTCCACGAGATGGGCCATGGCCTGCACCAGTTGCTGACGCGGGTGGGTGAACTGGCGGTGGCCGGCATCAACGGTGTTGAGTGGGACGCGGTGGAGCTGCCCAGCCAGTTCATGGAGAACTTCTGCTGGGAGTGGGACCGCGTGCAGGCGATGACCGCACACGTGGAAACCGGCGCGCCGCTACCGCGCAACCTGTTCGAGCGGATGCTCGCGGCGCGCAACTTCCAGAGCGGCATGTTCACCGTGCGCCAGCTTGAATTCGCGCTGTTCGACATGCAGCTGCACAACAGCTACGACCCCACCCAGGACAACGTGCTGCAGGTGCTGGAGCGGGTGCGCGACGAGGTGGCGGTGAATCGCCCGCCGGCCTGGAGCCGTTTCCCGCATCAGTTCAGCCACATCTTTGCCGGCGGTTACGCGGCGGGCTACTACAGCTACAAGTGGGCCGAGGTACTCAGCGCCGATGCCTATGCCGCTTTTGAGGAAGCGCCCCGCGAGGTAGCACAGACCGGTGCCCGCTTCCGCACTGAAGTGCTGTCGCGGGGCGGTAGCCGCAGTGCGGCGGAGAACTTCCGCGCGTTTCGCGGTCGCGCGCCGCAGATCGATGCGCTGCTGCGCCACAGCGGCATGAACGGCTGACTGGCGCGTGTGGCGGGCCGTCGTCGCGCCCATCGGACGCGACGACCGGCCGGCAGGTTCAGACCCGGCCGAACACCAGCGCGGCGTTGGTGCCGCCAAAGCCGAAACTGTTGGACATCACCGTGTCCAGCTTCGCCTCGCGGGTCTGGCGCAGGATCGGGAAGCCTTCCACGCGCGGGTCCAGCGCATCGATGTGCGCCGAGCCGGCCATGAAGCCGTCGCGCATCATCAACAGCGAGTAGATCGCCTCGTGCACGCTTGCCGCACCCAGCGAGTGGCCGGACAGCGCCTTGGTCGAGGAAAGCGGCGGCACGTTTTCGCCAAACACTTCGCGCACCGCGCCGAGCTCGGTGACATCGCCCAGCGGCGTCGAGGTGCCGTGGGTGTTCAGGTAGTCGATCGGGCGATCCAGCCCCTGCATCGCCATCTGCATGCAGCGCACCGCGCCTTCGCCGGAGGGGGCGACCATGTCCGCGCCGTCGGAGGTGACGCCATAGCCCACCAGTTCGGCGTAGATGCGTGCACCGCGCTTCACCGCGTGCTCGTACTCCTCCAGCACCAGCATGCCGCCGCCGGAACCGATGACGAAGCCGTCGCGATCGGCGTCGTAGGGGCGCGAGGCCACCGCCGGACGATCGTTGTAGCCGGTGGACAGGGCGCCCATCGCGTCGAACATCACGCTCATGGTCCAGTGCAGTTCTTCACCGCCGCCAGCGAAGACGATGTCCTGCGCGCCGTGGCGGATGAGGTCGGCGCCGGCGCCAATGCAGTGCGCCGAGGTGGCGCAGGCAGCGGAGATCGAATAGCTCAGGCCGCGGATCTTGAATGCGGTAGCCAACGAGGCCGACACCGCCGAGCACATCGTGCGCGGCACCATGTATGGGCCGACCTTTCGCACGCCGCGCGCGCGCAGGATGTCGGCCGTTTCCACCTGCCACTGGCTGGAGCCGCCGCCGGAGCCGGCGATCAGGCCGGTGCGCAGGTCGCTGACCTGGGCCTCATCGAGGCCGGCATCGGCGATGGCGTCGCGCATGGCCAGGTAGGCGTAGGCGCTGGCATCGCCCATGAAGCGCTTGAGCTTGCGGTCGATCAGCGCATCGAGGTCCAGTTCCACCGCGCCGCCCACCTGGCTGCGCAGGCCGACTTCGGCGTGGTCGGGCAGGAAGCGCAGCCCGGAGCGGCCTTCGCGCAGGGCAGAGGACACGGTGTCCAGATCGTTGCCGAGGCAGCTGGTGATGCCCATGCCGGTGATGACGACGCGACGCATGCTCAGAAGCCCTCGGTGGAAGTGAACAAGCCGACGCGAAGATCCTTCGCGGTGTAGATCTCGCGGCCGTCCACCAGCATGCGCGCATCACTCTGCGCCATGACCAGCTTGCGGTTGATCACCCGGGCGATATCGATTTCGTAGCGCACCAGCTTCGCGTCCGGCAGCACCTGGCCGGTGAATTTCACCTCGCCCACGCCGAGCGCGCGGCCGCGACCGGGTGCACCCAGCCAGGTCAGGAAGAAGCCGGTGAGCTGCCACATCGCATCCAGGCCGAGGCAGCCGGGCATCACCGGGTCGCCGATGAAGTGGCAGCCGAAGAACCACAGGTCCGGGCGGATATCGAGTTCGGCCACGACCTGGCCCTTGCCGTGCGCACCGCCGGTATCGGCGATGTGGACGATGCGGTCGAACATCAGCATCGGGTCGTTGGGCAGGCGGCCAGCGTTGGCGCCGAACAGTTCGCCGCGCGCGCTGGCCAGCAGCTGGTCGCGCGAGTAGGCAGATTCGCGGGTCATGCAGACGTCTCGAAAAGTGCGCGCCGGAAGCGCGAAAGTCCGCAAGCCTGCATGACGCCGCGACGGCATTCAAACGCTTTTTTCCGTACGCACGCGTAGTGTTTGCACTGCACAACGGCGAAAGCATTGCCGCATCTGGCGTGCGACGGATGCGCGCATACCGGGTGGATTATGATGACGATGCAACGTTCGCCACCGTAGGGTTCCCGGGATGCGCAAGATCATTCACGTCGACATGGATGCGTTCTATGCGTCCGTGGAGCAGCGTGACGATCCGTCGCTGCGCGGGCGCCCGGTAGTGGTGGCGTGGAAGGGCGCGCGTTCAGTTGTGTGCGCCGCCTCCTACGAGGCGCGCAAGTTCGGCGTGCGCTCGGCGATGCCGGCGATGCGCGCCGAACGCCTGTGCCCGGAGGCGGTATTCGTGCCGCCGGATTTCACCCGTTACAAGGCGGTGTCGCGGCAGGTCCGGGAGATCTTCCAGCGCCAGACCGACCTGGTCGAGCCGTTGTCGCTGGATGAAGCCTATCTGGACGTGACCGACGCCAAGAGCGGCATGACGGTGGCCACCGAGATCGCGCGACTGGTGCGCGACCAGATCCGTGAGGAAACGCAGTTGACCGCGTCGGCGGGCATCGCGCCGAACAAGTTCCTCGCCAAGATCGCCTCGGATTGGCGCAAGCCGGATGGACAGTTCGTCATTCCCCCTTCGCGCGTCGCCGCGTTCCTGGAGCCGCTGCCGGTGAATCGGATTCCCGGCGTCGGCAAGGTCGCCGAGGGCAAACTCACCGCACTGGGTATTCGCACGGTGGGCGAATTGCGCACCAGGCCGCTGGAAGAGTTGCAGGCGCATTTCGGCAGCTTCGGCCAAGGGTTGTACAACCGCGCGCGTGGCATCGACGAACGTGCCGTGCAGGCGCACCAGGAAGTGCAGCAGATTTCCTCCGAAGACACGTTTGCCGAGGACCTGCCGCTAACAGCGCTGGCGCCGGAAATCGCGCGGATGGCGACGCGCACTTGGGAAGCAACGCAGCGCGCCGGCCGTGTCGGTCGGACCGTGGTGCTCAAGCTGAAGACATCACAGTTCCGCATTCTTACCCGCAGCCTGACCTCGGAGCGGCCGCCGGCGAGTGCGCACGACCTGATCGAGATCGCCCAGGCATTGATGCTGCGCGTGCAATTGCCCGAAAGCACGCGTTATCGCCTCGTGGGTGTGGGCGTTTCCGGTTTTGCCATCGAGGCTGCGCCGCAGGCCATGCAGGGCGAACTGTTCTTGCCGGACGAAACGTAAGCCCGCGTTACACTGCAACGCCCTGCGTCGCACATTGCCCATGGCCTATCCATTTGCGCTGGTGATCTTCGACCTCGACGGCACGCTCGTCGACAGCCTGTCCGATATCTCCGAAGCGCTCAATCTCACGCTCGCCGATCTGCACCTGCCGCAATTTGACCAAGGCACCATCCGTGGATGGATCGGCGAAGGCGTCCGTTCCCTGGTGGGCAGTGCCCTGCAGGCCACGCACAGCAAGGCCGACCTGGATGAGGTGATGCCGGGCTTCATGGATCACTACGGCGAATGCTTGCTGCATCACCCGCGACTGTATCCCGGTGCGCAGGAAGCGCTGGCAGGTTTGCGCGCACAGGGGGTTACCCTGGCGATTTGCACCAACAAACCTTCGCGGTTCGTATTGCCGCTGCTGGAACATCTCGGCGTCGCGGCGCATTTCAGCGCGGTGCTGGGCGGTGACGCGCTGCCCCAGCGCAAGCCCGATGCCGAGCCGCTGCTGCATCTGTGTCGGCAATTTGGCCATGCGCCTGCGCAGTGCCTGATGGTGGGCGACTCGTCGGTGGATGCCGCCGCGGCGAAGGCAGCGGGCGTGCCGCTCGCACTGGTGCGCTATGGCTATCTGCGGGGTCTGGACCCGGCCCACGCCGGGGCGCGTTGGGTCATGGATGATCTGCGCGAGCTGCTGGCCATTGGCCACCAGGTGGCTTGAAGCCGCTCAATCCTCGTCGCTGTCCTCGTCCGGGGCAGCTTCGTCTTCGTCTTGATCGTGGGCGGGCGCTGCGCCGTCATCGAGATAGCGCGTCGTCGATACCGGTCCGCCCACCGGCTTTCCGCGCGGCGCTGGCAACAGTGCGCTCGCCTGTTCGAGGGCTTCGAGCAGCTGCGCGCGGCGCGCTTCGGTGATGTCCTGCCAATGGATATCGACGAGCGCGCCTTCCAGCGAATACAGCAGGTTGAGGCTGGGCTTGAAGCCGGCGCGGCGCACCTTGAGGAAGGCGCCGACTGCACCGACCGCCTGCAAATCCTCGACGCTGCGCAAGCCCACCTGGCGCAGCCAGGCGGCGCTCTTCGGCCCGATGTTGCGCAGGCGCTGGGTGGTCACGCCAGGCTGTCCACGAAGACCTGCGCGACGGCTTCCAGGCCGCGCTGATCTGCTTCATCGAATCGCGCCAGCTCGGGGCTGTCCAGGTCGAGCACGCCAATCAGGACATCGCCCTGGACCAACGGGATCACCAGCTCCGAGCGCGACGCCGAGTCACAGGCGATATGGCCTGGGAAAGCGTCGACGTCCTCGATGCGCTGGGTCTGGCGTGTGCTGGCGGCGGCCCCGCACACACCCTTGTCCAGCGGAATGCGTACGCAGGCCGGCAAGCCCTGGAACGGGCCGACGACCAGCTCCTTGCCGTCGAAAAAATAGAAGCCGGCCCAGTTCAAGGCAGGCACTGCGCTGAAGATCAGCGCGGACAGGTTGGCTGCATTGGCGATGCGATCGGGCTCGCCGTGGACCAGGGCGCGCGCCTGGGCCTGCAGCTGGGCGTACTGTTCCGGCTTGCTGCCGGTAAGCGTGGACGAGGTGAACATGGCGGCAGTCTAGCAGCGCCATGCGGCAGGACTGACGCCATCGCCGGGACGGCTTATCCTGCCCGCCCCTTGCCTTGGCCTTCCCATGCGATCGATCCCTGCGTTCTACGTCACTGGTACCGATACCGGCATCGGCAAGACCGTGGTCAGCACCACGCTGCTGCATGGCTTGCGTGGCCATGGCCTGCGCGCGGTCGGGATGAAGCCACTGGCGAGCGGGTGCGAGTCCACGCCGGAAGGGTGGCGCAATGAGGACGCGCTGGCGCTGCAGGCAGCCAGTGCGCCGCGCCCGCCCTATGGGGTGGTCAATCCGTACGCATTGCCAGAACCCCTCGCGCCGGAAATTGCGGCGGCAGAGGCGGGCGTGGCGATCGAGCTGACGCCGATCCGCGCGGCCTTCGCGCAATTGCAGGCGATGTCCGACGTGGTGGTGATGGAAGGCGTGGGGGGCTGGGCCGCGCCGCTCAGTGCCACGCTCGACCAGGCTGATCTGGCCCGCGCACTCGGCTTGCCGGTGGTGCTGGTCGTCGGGATGCGCCTGGGGTGCTTGAACCATGCGCGGCTGAGTGCTGCGGCGATCGCGGCGGACGGTTTGCGTTGCATCGGCTGGATTGCCAACGAGGTCGATCCGGAGATGGCACGGCGCGACGAGAACTTCGCCCTGCTCAAGGCGCGTTTGCCAATGCCATGCTGGGGACGGTTGCCGTATCGGCCGAATGCGGATCCCGCGGCGCTGGCCGAGCATTTGCGCCTGCCCGGGTAGGCCGGCGCCGGAAAAGAAAAAGGCCCGACAGAGGGAGGGATCTGTCGGGCCTGTTTGCGCGGAGGGAGGGATCCACGCAAATACCAAAAAATCGTGTGATTACTTGCGGCGAGCGGTGCGTCCGGGAGCGGCCGCCTTGGCCTGGAACTGCTCATTGGCCGCGTCAAACGGACCGCGCGCTACCTGGCCGATCGCTTCGGACGCCTTGAGGCTGAGGCCTACGGCTTCCTGGTTCGCCGTTGCCAGGCGCTCCAGGTTGTCGCGAACAATCTGCAGGCCCTTCGGCCACAACGACTGCACGCTGCCAAGATCGCTGGCGCCAGCAAATTCACCGAAGAAATCTGCCGTCGCGTTGACGTTCTTCTCCAGCGTCTTCAACTGCAGCCCGAACACGCTTTCCGCGTTCTCGAGCGCCAGCCGGCTCGCGCGCGAAGCCGCAGCGGCAAACGGATGGGTGTACTGGCTGAAGCTGCTATCGAATTGAGCGGACATCGCGGGTTCCAGAGAAGCTGCGTTACCGTGTTGCGATGCAGCATAGCGGGTTTCTGCTGCGATGCAACAACTTTTTTCAGGTCTACGCCAATCGGGCTTTTCGAAGTATCGGTAGGCCCAGGAGAGCCCCTCGATTCATCTTTTATGAATAGGTCGTGGCACGGTTCCATGCGCGTGATCCCGTAGGCCGCTTGACCCCATCCGTCCGTGGATGAAGGGCGGAGCGAGTTGCCGGATTTCACCAGTTCCAACGCATCCCGACCTTGCCGTTCCAGGCGGTCTCATCTCCGTCGAAGGACCACGTGTAGTCCAGGTCCGCATACAGATACCCGGTTGCCGAGACTTGCCAGGTGCCGCCCAGCCCGAGCTCTGCCCAGGTGTCATCCAGCTTCGCGGCGAAGGGGACATAACCCGCCTGGCTTGAGAACTCCGTTGTCGGCGTGCCGTCGAACTGGTGCCAGAAATTCGCACGCAGCCACAGGTCTCGCCGGCGTGGGTCGCCTTGTTTACTGTCGCCTTCGCCCAGTTGGTTGACGCGCAGTCCGATGCGGCCCACCAGCGAATCACCGTCGCGGTAACGAACCGTGGCGACGGGTTCCACGATGTCGTCGATGTCCACCCGCTGCCAGATGAGTTGCGCCTGCGGCTCCAGTCGCCACCCCGCCAGATCCGTCGCGCTGCGGTCGCGCTCCGGTGCAAACGGCCAGCCGGCTTCCAGTGACAGCAGCACGCCATCGCCATTGGTGAAGCTGTCTGGCAACCGGGTGGAGCGCGCGCGCAGGTCGTACCAGGTGTATTGGCCCACCGCGTCGAGATAAGCGCCGCGCGCATTGAATCCGGTCCAGTAGCCGCCGACGGTGCGCGCGACCAGTTCGTCCGAGCCTGCATGGAAGTCGTAGTCCAGCAGGTTGTGGCGGACATCGCCGTCGCCCTTGCCGTAGGCGAGATAGGCGCCGGCGTGGCGGTGGCTGCGGTCGTCGTCGATGGCGCGGTACAGGTCCAGGCCTATCTGAAGGGCCTGGAAGCGGTAATCGAACGAGGGCCCGGCATTGCCGTAGATTCCCTGGCGCCCGCCATCACGTTCGCCGTCGTGGGCCAACGCCCGCACCCAGGCGCCATTGACGCCGCGGTCGCCCGGCGCGAGATCGTCGCGGCCACGCAACAGCGATTCATCGCCCACGCGCTCGTGCAGGGTATCCACGAGCGCGCGGCCGTAATACGCGGCCATGACGGGCAGCGCAGCGGCCAACGACACCTCCTGGCGGAACGCCGGAACAGGCGTGGCCGGTGGTGTGGGCGGTGGGGGTGGTGGCGGTGGCGGAACTGGAGGGGGAGGGGGAGGAGGAGGAGGAGGAGGCGGCGGCGGTGGGCAAGGCGGGGAGGGGCCGCCCGGGATGCTGCAATCGATCACCGAGCGCAGGTACCAGTTTTGTGGGCCGCTGGCGTCCACGCTGGCGCGATACAGGAAATATTCGTAGGGGCCGGCGACCACGGGGCCCGCCAGCGCAAAGGCGCCCGGTGCGGTCGTGCCGCCGTTGATCGCGTCGATGACCAGGATGCCGTTGGCGCGGGTGAAATCCCCCGCGCCGCCAGCCGGCTTGATCTGCAGTTGGCTGGCGCCGCTCGCGCTGCCGCCGTCGATCACCAGCAGATCCGAGGGCGAGCCATCGCCGCCGAGGAAGGTGTTGAGCGCGATCGTGCCGTCGCCGGCGTAGGTCTGGACGGTCAACGCCTTGAAGGCGCCCGCCAGCGGCGCGGAAAAGTCGATCAGGCTCGGATCGTTGATGAGATGGGTGATGTTGGAATCGCCGGTGAGGTTCCAGCGGCTGTCCACGAGGGTGAGGTTGGAGATGCTGCCGGCCGCGGTGGTGGCGGCGCCTGTAACTACTGAATCCTGCACGAGGATGTCCGCCAGGCCCGGCTCGGCCGCGCCGCGCACGGGTGGGGCGACGGCCACGCGTGCCGTGGTGGCGAAGGTGGGCGTGGGCGCCAGGGCGGGGTCGTCGGGTGGGTCTGGCGGCTCCGGCGTGATGGGTAGCGGCAGGCTGGGCGATACCAGCGGAGGCAGCGGGAAGTCTGTCGTTGCGCCCACCGCGAGCCAGCGATCCGGCACGGCCGGATCAGCACTTTCAACGACGGCGCCGAGCAAGGTCACCGCACTCGGCCCGGCCATGCCGATGACCGGGCCCGAAGCGCTGGCGAGCCTGCTGGCCGTGAACGTCGCGCTGGACGGCGCCAGCTGGCCGGTGGAGGGATCGATGTCGCCCACCACGAGGAGCGCGGCCGCGTCCTGGCCTGTCGTCGACACCGACGACTGTTGGCCGGTGAGGGTGCCGCCGGCGTAGGCGACCGCCGTGTGCGCGCCGGCACCGCTGCTGGCGATCGGGCTCTGGACGAGATCCACCCGGCTGTCATGTTGATAGGCCAACACCGCAAATGCCGCGCTGCCCGTCGTGGCGACACGACCGCCGGTGCTCTGGATTGCTCCACCGCTGGTCGAAAACAGGCCGTGGGCGGCACTGCCCGTCGTGGCCACGTCGAGCGCGTTGGCCTCGATGGTCGCCGGGGAAGGCTGGTGCCAGCGCTGCGCGACCGCGCCGAATGCGCCATCGCCCACGGTACGCACCTGCACCTGGTCGACGGTGACGAGCGCCGGCCCTTCGGCGGAACTGACTGGCTCGGACAGCGCCCACAGCCCGTAACTGCCCGGACCGAAGACTTGCACGGTGGAACTGCTCAGCGTGAGCAGGCTGTTGTCGGCCGCCGCGCCGCTCGACTGGCCGCCGCCGAAGGTCTGCACCGCCAGGTTGCTGGCGGTCAGATTGCCGCCGAGGCGCGAGGCGAGCGCATGCGCTTCGGTGCCGCCGCGGGTAATGACCGATCCGCCGTCGAGAATGGTCGAGCCGGTCGGCCGGTCGGAGGTGACGCCACGCGCGCGCTCGCCGAGGGTGCTGATGGTCAGGTCGGAGGCAGTGACGGTCGAGTTGTCGGACCACAGGCCGACGGACTCGCCGCTGCCAGCGGTCTCGAGGGTGACGTTGTCCAGCGTGGCGATCACGCCGTAGCGCACTGCCAGTGCCGCGCCGACCACGTTCGCGCGGGTGGCGATCGTGCTGTCCTGGAGCTGGAGCGTGGTGGGCGTGGCCGCCCCGGCAAGATTGTCTGCATAGATCCCGTAGGTCGCTCCGGTATAGGGCGAGCGGTTCACGATCTGCGAACCGCCCACCACTTCGACGCGTGCGCCAGCCACGGCGCGGATACCGGCAGGTGAAATATCGCCGGAGACATCGATGGAAGCGTCATCCAGACGCACGCGGGAGCCTGCGTCGGTGGCGTAGATGCCGTAGTTGTAGCGGTTGGTGGTCTGCAGCGTGCTGCCCTGGTCCAGCAGCAGACTGCCGCCGGTGTCGACACGCGCGCCCAGCGATGCCGAAGTGATCGTGGCGGTGTTGGCGGCGGCTGCGGCCAGCAGCTGCGAATTGCTCAAGTGGATGCTGCCGCCATCGGTGGCCCACGCGCCCGTCGCCCGCATCGAGCGGGCGCTTGTCGCCACGGTGCCGTTGCGCAAATCCACGGTGCTGCCCGCGCCCTCCGCGCGCACCCCGACGCCCACGGTGCCGAGCGCGTAATCGATGAGGATTCTGCTGGCGTCCAGCGACACGCTGCCACCGGTGCGCGCCAACACGCCGCGCATGTTGGTGCTGGTGATGCTGGCGTTGTCGCTGACCAGGCCGACTTCCAGCGCATTGCCGGTGATCGTCGCGCCGGTCTCGGCCATCAGGCCCCAGGTGCCATTGCCCTGGCCGCCGACGTTGAGGCTGATGCGGGTGTCGTTGAGGGTGATCGCGGACTGGTTGCTGGCCGTGGCGCCGTGCCAGTTGTCGCGACGGCTGGTGCCGGTCAGGACCATCGTGCCGGCATCGACCTGGATACGGCTGCCAGGGCCGGTGGCAACGAAGCCTTGCAGCAGGTTGCCTTCGGCGCCGTTGCTGATGCTGCTCTGGCGCACGTACACCGTGCCTCCGGCGCTGGCGCGTGCGGCGGTAGTGCCGGCGGCATTGAGCGAGATGGCGCTGTTGTCGGCGGTGATCACGCCGCTCTGCGATGCGTTGAGCGCATTTCCGTTACTGATTGTGACCGTGATCGACTGGCCGCCGGTGTTGCATTCGCCCGAGGTCAGCGTGACCGGCCCCGGAGCACACTGCGTCTGCGCAAATGCCCCGGACCAGATGCAGGCGCTCACGCACACCACCAACGGCCGCAATACCAAGCGCGGCCGTCGTTGAGCGCGGTAGTAAGCAGGCATGTGCATCTCCAGCACCCCGCAAAGTGATGAGCCATCACGGTGCGTCGCATGCAGCCACGGCCGTGGCCGGTAGGCGTGGCCTGAGCGTGTGGATCCGTGGACAGGCGTTCAATCCAGCAGACGTCGACTTCAATGGCGGAAGTTGAACGAGTGCGCGCCGATGCGCGTCGGCAATTCCACTGGCACTGGCTCAGTAGTTTTACTGACTTGCGGGTGCGTGGCGCGCCGCTGTAGGGCCGGGGAACGGTGTGGGAATTCTCAGCCGCGACAACGCAACAGCAGCTTGCGTCACTTCACTGCGTTCTAACGTCGCGGTTTCAGGATGCACTTACTTCTTAGCAGGGATGAAGGTCATGTCCAGCGTGCGTGTACTCGCAGTCGCCGTTTCCGCCTGTGTCGCAGTGATGGTTTCCGGTTGCCAGCGTCAATCCGACGAGCCTGCAGCCCAGCCCGCTGCGCCTGCCGCGGCTGCGCCTGCGGCCGCAGCGCCCCAGCCGGCGGTCGAGCAGGTGCCCGCCATGCCGGCGCGCAGCCCGTGGCTGGCCGATACGGTGTATCCGACTTCGCATTTCAACCCAGCCGCCACCGACTCGGTGCTGATCGCAGGCCCGACCGTCGGGCGCAAGCTGACTGCCGACGACGTCAAGACGGTGCCCACGCTGATCACGTCCAACCCCACGTTCAAGCACGTGGGCAACGATACGATCGGCTTCGCCAGCGGCGCGATCGGCGTGCAGAAAATCCTGCTCACCGATGGTGCGCTGGAACCGGTCGGCCCCTTGCTGGCCTATCCGGGATTCGAGAAGAACGCGGCCCAGGCAACGCCGGCCGCGCTGGACAAGGCCGCCGGCGCGCTGGACGAAGCGGCGCGCAGCAAGGACGAAGCCAGGATCCTCGGCGCGCTGAAGGGCCTGGGCGCGGCCGGACTCAACATGGAGTCCGGGATCAACGGCGTCTACAACCTGTTCGACAAGGATGGCTTCCACTATTGCGTCTACGGCGGCACGCATGTGCTCAAGACCACTGACGACAACGATGTGCGTGGCCCGGTCAAGATCGTCAAGACGGTCGATGTCGCCAAGCAATTGCCGAAGGACGTGGCCAAACAGGTGACCCGCATCATTGGCCTCAACATGACGTACGACGGCTTCATCGCCGCCGCCGCGCCAGGTGCGTTGATCGTCCTCGACCGCGATCTCAACGTGGTGGCCCATGTCACCTTTGGCGATGAAGCGGTGGACAACAGCATCGTGGTCGACGAGAACAACGGCATCTATGTCGTCACTTCCAAGCGCATGGTGAAGGTGATCTGGAACGGGAAAACGCTGTCGACCGACGAAAAGGACGGCGCGTGGTCGTCCGAGTACGACAGCATGCCGGGTGACAAGGCGCTCGCCATGGGAGCGATCTCGCGCGGTTCCGGAACCACGCCGACGTTGATGGGTTTTGGCAACGATCCCGACAAATTGATCGTCATCGCCGACGCGGCCGAGACCGGGGCGAACGCGGTGGCGTTCTGGCGCGATGCGATTCCGGACGGTTTCCAGCAGAAGCCGGGGACCAAGTCGCGCCGTATCGCCGACCAGATCCGCATCGACATCAGCCAGTTGACCATCGAGCCGTCGCCGAATGTCCTCGGCTACGGCGTGGCATTCCTCAACAGTACCTATCCCAAGCCGCTGCCCGCCGGCCCTGCCAATGCTTTCACCGGCGGCGTCACGCGCCCGGCGCCGCTGGGTATCGAGAAGTTCACCTGGAACCCGGACAAGGACGCGTTCGAGAAGGCCTGGACCAATACCGAAGTCGACAACACCGACATCATGGTGCCGGTGGTCTCGGCCAAGACGGGCTTGCTGTACGCGGCGAACAAGCAGAACGGCGTCTACCAGTACGTGGGCCTGGACTGGAAGACCGGCGAGATTCGCCAACGCTGGGAGTTCCCGGATGACAGCCGGCGCTGGAACGCGCTAGGTGGCATCACCACGATCATGGACAACGGCGACCTGCTGATCGGCGGTGTGTTCACGATCAAGCGCATGCGGGCCGAACCTGCGCGGGATGTCGCTCACTGAGGGCGATATCCCGCCGAGCGGAGCGTCGCAGGTAACTGCGGCCAGGGGACGCCGCATCGCATCCAGGGCAGTTGCATGGAATGACTTGCGGCGTGCTCCGGTAGCGCAGGGCGCGGCGTTCCCTCAGGGGCCGAGGTAACGGCAGCCGGAAGTACAGGTCTCGTGGATCACGACCTGGCTGAGCGCGGGCAACGAAGGCTTGAGCTGCTCCCAGATCCAGATGGCCAGGCGCTCGCTGGTCGGATTCTCCAATCCCTCGATGTCGTTGAGGTAATGGTGGTCCAGGCGATCGTAGATCGGCTGGAAGGCGGCTTTGACGTCGCCGAAGTCCATGATCCAGCCGCTGTGCTCGCCGGGTTCGCCAGACACGTGCAGTTCGATGCGGAACGAATGGCCGTGCAGCCGCGCGCATTTGTGGCCGGCCGGGACGTTGGGCAGGCGATGCGCCGCCTCGACCATGAAGACTTTGAAGATATCCATGGGCGCATTGTGGACGCATAGCCGCGGCGCGTCACCGCAGCCCACTTGATGCGAGCCATTCTCATTCATGTACAATGCGCCGGTCAGCCAGCAGGACTGCATCCGGCCAGCGATCCATTTCTCTTTTGGGGATCGTTCCGTGAAACGCACGCTTCTTGCCGCCGTGCTGGCCGTCCTGGCCTGGCCGACTGCGGCGCATACGCCGTACTTCGCTCCCGCTACCTTCCAGGTGCAGCCGGGCAGCACCGTCACCCTCGACGCCTCCTTCTCCGAAGCCTTCTTCGTTCCCGAAGCGGCGTTCGACGATAGCCAGTTCGCGATCACCGGCCCGGACGGCCGCACGGTCACGCCGCAGCGCGTCGTGCCGCTGAAAACCCGGGTCGTGGTGGAGCACGCGCTACCCAAGGACGCCAAGGGTACCTATCGCTTCAGCACCGGCGAGCGCCTGGGCGCGGTGTTCCGTACGTGGGAAATCGCCGGGCGCAAGGTGTCATCGCGAGATGCCAATGAGCCGGTGCCGGCCGGTGCGAAGGTCGTTTCCAACTTCCAGTCGCGCATTCGCGCCGAAACCTATCTGACGGTCGGTGCGCCTGATCGCGGCGCCTTGAAGCCTTACGACCAAGGCCTGGAGCTCGTGCCCGTCACCCATCCCGATGACCTGTTCGCCAACGAGCCGGTCGAGTTCGAACTGCGCTTCGATGGCAAGCCACTGGCCGATACCCCGGTGCAGATCAATGAGGCCGTGTGGACCTCCGACCGCAAGGCGCGCGAGATCGCGCTGCGCAGCGACGCCAAAGGCCGCGTGCGCTGGGAGCAGCCGGCCAACGGCACCTGGCTCGCCCTGGTGCGCCACCGCAGCGCCGCGCCCGCCGGCGCCGCTGCCCCCGAATACAGCAACAGCTACAGCCTCGTCTTCCACGTGCTCAACCCCTGAGCACGCCTTCCAACTCCCGGAGATACCCCCATGAACAAACTTCTTGTCGCCACTGCCTGCAGCCTGATGCTGGCGCCGGCCCTGGCCTTGGCGGCCGACGACCTCAACACCAAGGTGCAGGACAAGGTTGGCGGCCACGGCGAGGATCCCACCGCCTTCATCGCCGAGCACGACCTCAACGGCGACGCCAAGGTGGACGTGGCCGAGTTCGAGAAGTTCCGGCGCGCCCGCTTCGCCGAAACCGACACCAATGGCGACGGCGTCCTCAGCCATGACGAGTACGTGGGCGAATTCGCCCGCCGCCTGCAGCACGCCGAAGGCAAGACCAACGAGCGTCAGATGAAGCAGGCTGACGTGCGCTTCAACGTGCTCGACAAGGACAAGGACGGCAAGATGACCTGGGACGAGTACGCCGCGTCGGGTGAGCGCCTGTTCAAGCGTGCCGATCGCAATGGCGACGGCGTGGTGGACGCCCGCGACAACGCCGCGCCGGATCCGGAAGCCAGGGCCGACGCCGCCAAGTAACGACCTCGCGGACGCGGGGAGCGTCCAGCCAGGCATCGCCGCGTCACCCGCGGCACAAAAGCCGGTGTTTGCGCCGGCCGCATTTCATCGAGCAACGCGTCCCCCTCGGGACTACCGCAGCCATTCCCATCGCGCCGCGCGCAACGCCGTGCGCGATGCCCGACCTCTACCCCATTGCGGAGTTCCGACATGCATCACCCCCACCGCCGCCAGCTTGCGCTGGCCATCGCCCTTTGCCTGCCACTGTCCGCCGCGTTGGCTGCGGACGTTGCCGCAGATGCACCCGGCGCCACCCTGGATCCGGTCGAAGTTCGCGAGACGCGCGCCAAGTCCGATAACCAGAACGTCACCACGCTCTCGTCGAAGGATCTGCGCGCCCAGGGCGCGCAGAGCATGGGAGACGTGATCCGCTATGTGCCGGGCGTAGAGATGGTCGACCTGGGTCGCGCTGGCTTCAACGGCTTCAATATCCGAGGCCTGGAGGCGGATCGGGTCGCGATGACACTGGACGGCCTGAGCTTTCCGCAGAGCATGGACCCGGGCACGTACCAGCCTTACGAGTTCTTCCGCTCCGGTCGCGGCAGCGTGGATCTGGAATCGGTGAAAAGCGTGGAGATCATCAAGGGCGCCGACGCGATTACCGCCGGTAGCGGCGCGCTGAGTGGTGCGGTGATGTTCACGACCAAGGATCCGGGCGACTACCTCAAGGCCAGCGGCAATGACAGCTTCGGCTCGGTGAAGTACGGCTATACCGGTTCCAACGACGAGAACATGGGCTCGCTGACGTTTGCCAACCGCACCGGCAAGTTCGAGTCGCTGTTGATCTACACCAAGCGCGATGGCCACGAGACCGAATCGTGGTACGACACCACGATCAATCAGATGGGCCCGGGCCGGCGCACGCCAGATCCGATCGATCGCGACAGCGACAATCTGCTGGCCAAGGTGAACTTCCTCGCCACCGAAACCCAGACCTTTGGCGTGATTTACGAGCGCGCCCGCGCTACCAATGACGTCGACAACTGGAGCCGCAGCGATGGCGTGGGTTCGTACTACGCGCGTACCGCCGAGGATCGCAATGACCGCGATCGCTACGGGCTGATGTACACGTGGCAGGCCGACTCGGTGCTGTTCGATACCCTCGAAGCGACTGCTGACCACCAGAAGAGCTACATCCAGGGCCAGACCAACATCGAGGTCGCCACCGGCACCGTGGGCACGACGCGTTGCACGGTCGCGGCGCTGTGCGCGCGGCAGGAAAATCGCTGGGATACGCAGAAGCTCGATCGCGTCGCCATCGACCTGATCAAGGGTATGGATACGGGCGATGTGCACCACGACCTGGTCTATGGCGCGGCGTGGCAGGAAGGCAAGATCGACTGGAACTCGGTGGACTCGCGCTGGGACAACACCGGTACGCTGATCAGTCGTGACACCGATCCGTCGCTGTGGCCGGATACGAAGGAAACCGATTGGACGGTCTACCTTCGCGACAAGGTGCGCCTGCTCGACAGCCGGCTGATCCTGACCGGCGGCGTGCGCTACGACAGCTACAAGTATGTGCCGCAGACCGGCGCCAGTACCCCGGGCGATTCCGGCTATGTGGATGACGGCGGCAGCGTGGGCGTATCGAAGTTCTCCTCACCGACCTGGAACGCCGGTGCCGAATTCAAGTTCACCGATACCCAGTCGCTCTGGACCCAGGTTGGCCGTGGCTTCCGCGCGCCGGGCGTCAACGACATGTATGGCAGCTCCTCGACCACCGAGGTCACCCGCGTATCCGACGGCGCCACCGTCACCGTGCCGGACGGCAAGAGCAATCCGGACCTGGATGCCGAGCGCAGCCTCAACCTTGAGCTGGGTTGGCGCTACCAGGCTGAACGCCTGCGCCTGGGCGTGTCGGTGTTCCGCGACAAGTACAGCAACTTCATCGACACCGCGCAGTACATCGCCGACGCGGACGTGCAATACAGCACCACCGTGCGCGGCGTGACCACGATCACCAACGGCTACACCTACACCATGCCGATCAATCGCGGCGAGGTCACGGTAAAGGGTGTCGAGGCCGAAGGCATGTGGCTGATGTCCGATGACTGGCTCGCGCACCTGGCGTACTCGTATAACGAGGGCAAGGACAATGACGGCGACCCGCTGGGAAGCATCAGCCCCGCCAAGACCGTGGTCGGCGTGACCTACAGCGCACCGTCGCGGCGCTGGAGCCTGACCGCCAATGTCACCCACCAGGACCGCAAGGATCCGGACGACTACGGCACCAGCGTGACCAACGCCAGCTACGGCGAGGAAGTGGTGCCGGTATATGCCTACAAGGCGCGCGAGTACACCCTGCTGGATGTGTTCGGCAGCTACGACATCACGCCACGGGTGCATCTGACCGCAGGTGTCTACAACGTGTTCGACAAGGAGTACTACCTGTGGAACCGCGTGCGCACTGCCGGTTCCGGCACGGCGGTGTTCGCCGGCAACACCAGCCCGGAGGGCATCGGTCGTTGGTCGCAGCCCGGGCGCAATGCGCGCCTCACGGTGAGCTTCGACTTCCTGTGATCGCGTAGCGTGCTACGGCTTGCGTTGTTGCGCGTTTGGCCGCGCGATGGATGCGGGGCCTGGAATGAAAACGGCGCGCGGAGTGATCCGCGCGCCGTTGTCGTTTTCGTCAGCGTTGGCCGCCGGCAGGTCCGCGCCCGCCACCGCCACCGCCGCCACCGCGGCGCCGACGGCCCTGCGGCTGGGCGTTGCCCGGCTGCTTGGCGCCCGCATGTGCGTGGGTGGCCGGGCGGCCGCCGTCGCCGTGCGGGCGACGCGCATTGTGCTTGCGCGGCGGACGCTGGCCGCTCGGCTGCTCGGCCTTGCCCGGGGCGCTGTTGCCCCAGCGGATCGGCGTCTGCGGCTCGAAACCGGCCAGGTCGCGGATATCCATGTCGCGGTTGAGCAGTCGAACGATCTGGCGCAGGTACTTGGCGTCTTCCTGTGCCACCAGCGAAATCGCTTCGCCGCTGGCGCCGTTACGGCCGGTACGACCGATACGGTGCACGTAGTCCTCGGCGACCATCGGCAGGTCGAAGTTGATCACGCGCGGCAGTTGGTCGATGTCGATGCCGCGGGCGGCGATATCCGTCGCCACCAGCACGGTCACACGGCCGCCCTTGAAATCGCCCAAGGCGCGCAGGCGCTGCCCCTGGCTCTTGTTGCCGTGGATCGCCGCGGTCTTGATGCCGGACTTCTCCAGGAACGTGGCCAGCTTGTCGCTGCCGTGCTTGGTCTTGGCGAACACCAGCGTCTGCACGCGGCTGTCCTGGGCCAACAGGTGAAGCAGCAGATCACGCTTGCGGGCGGTATCGACCGGGTGCACGCGGTGGGTGATGGTTTCGGCCACGGTGTTCTGCGGGGTGACCATCACCTCGCGCGGCGAATGCATGAACTCCATCGCCAGTTGCTTGATCGACTCAGGGAACGTCGCCGAGAACAGCAGGGTCTGGCGATTCTGCCGCGGCAGCTTGGTCAAGATGCGCTTGATCGACGGCAGGAAGCCCATGTCGAGCATGCGGTCGGCCTCGTCCAGGACCAGGATCTCGACCCCGGAAAGGTCAACGCTGCGGCGTTCCAGGTGGTCGATCAGGCGCCCCGGGCAAGCGACCAGCAGATCCACGCCGCGGCGCAGCGTATCGAGCTGGTTGCCCATGCCCACGCCGCCGTAGATCACGGTGCTCGGAATGCGCTGGTACTTGCTGTAACCGCGCAGGCTGTCATGCACCTGGGTCGCCAGTTCGCGGGTCGGGGTCAGGATCAGTGCGCGCGGCTTGCGCGGGCCATTGACCGCCTGCGGGGTGGTCGCCAGGTACTGCAGCACCGGCAAGCCGAAGGCAGCGGTCTTGCCGGTGCCGGTCTGGGCGCCGGCCAGCAGGTCGTGGCCGGCCAGCACCTGCGGGATTGCATCGCGCTGGATGGCAGTGGGGGTTTCGTAGCCCTGCTCGACAAGCGCGCGCAGCAGGAAGGGCGCAAGGCCCAGGCTTTCAAACGACATCGGGTTTTCTCCGGAAATACTCGCGCACACGACCAACGATGGCCGAATGGGCTGAGGGCGACTCGGAGCGTTCCCGTGTAACCGCGCTGCGAGAAGAGGGAACAGCCAAACGCGGTTGCGCGTGACTGGTATGCAAGGGTGACGGCGTCGGATGGGGCGGGCGTGCCGGGGAGTTCCCGGCGGCGCCGGCGATCCCTGAGGGAAACGGACGGCCGCTGGCAGACCTATTTATCTTACGCGAAAAATTCGCAGGCCGCCGGCCCACGTCCTCGGCCCTGTTCAGGTTTGCTGGCCCGGGCGGTTGCAGCTGTAACCAATGCGCCGGCGTCCTACAATCGGCGTCCCAGCAAGTGAAGCGGATATCCATGAAGCTAGGTTCCCTGAAGGAAGGCGGCCGCGACGGCACGCTGATCGTCGTCTCCCGTGATCTTGGCCGTGGCGTGCGCGCCACCGGGATCGCGCCGACCCTGCAGCGCGCGCTGGAGGATTGGAGTCACGTCGCCCCGCGCTTGAACGCCCTGTACGAGTCGCTCAACGAGGGCAGCGCCGATGGGCAGTTCGACCTGGATCTGCAGGCCCTGGCCGCGCCGTTGCCGCGCGCTTACGAGTTCGTGGATGGCAGCGCCTACCTGCCGCACGTCGAGCGCGTGCGCCGGGCACGCAATGCCGAGGTCCCGGAGAGCTTCTACACCGATCCGCTGATGTACCAGGCCACCAGCGCTGGCTTCTACGGCCCGCGGGACGCGGTGAAGGTCGCCAGCGAGGATTACGGCATCGACCTGGAAGCGGAGATCGTGGTGATCACCGACGACGTACCGATGGCGGTTGATGCCGACGCGGCGGCCGATCACATCCAGCTGATCGGCCTGGTCAACGACGTTTCACTGCGCAACCTGATCCCGAACGAGCTGTCCAAGGGCTTTGGCTTCCTGCAGTCCAAGCCGCGCTCGGCGCTGTCGCCGGTGTTCGTGACCCCCGACGAGCTGGGCGATGCCTGGCAGGCGAGCAAGGTGCACCTGCCGCTGGTGACGCATATCAATGGCGCGTGGTTCGGTGCGCCTGAGGCCGGCGAAGACATGCAGTTCGATTTCGCGCAGCTGGTGGCGCATGCGGCCAAGACCCGCCCGCTGGGCGCGGGAACGATCGTCGGTTCGGGCACCATCGCCAACCAGGACACCTCGCGCGGCGCCTCCTGTTTTGCCGAACAGCGGGTGGTGGAAACCCTGCGCGACGGCAAGCCGAGTACGCCGTTCATGCGTTTCGGGGACGTGGTGCGAATCGAGATGCTCGACCGGCAGGGCGCCAGCATCTTCGGTGCCATCGAGCAGCGCATCGAACAACAGTCCCAGCCCTGAGGCACGCCCGGGAGGCGATGGTGAGCGAATCCCTGCAGCTGTACACCTACTGGCGGTCCAGTGCTGCCTACCGGGTTCGCATCGGGCTCAACCTCAAGGGCCTGGCGCATACGCTGGTTCCCGTGCACCTGGTGCGCGACGGCGGCCAGCAGCATGCGGCGGATTACGTAGCGCTCAATCCGCAGCACCTGGTGCCCACGTTGCAGCATGGCCCGATCGTCGTGCGGCAGTCGATGGCGATCCTGGAATACCTCGACGAAGTGTTTCCCGCAGCGCCGCTGCTGCCAGCGGCGGCACCGGCGCGGGCCAGGGTTCGCGCACTGGCCCAGGTGGTGGCCTGCGACATCCACCCGCTCAACAATCTGCGGGTGATGCAGTACCTGGAGCAGGTGCTGGAGGAACCGGCCGCACCGCGCCAGGCATGGACGCAGCACTGGATGGTGGAAGGCTTCGCCGCGCTGGAAGCCCTGCTGGCCGGCAGCCCGGACACGGGCCGCTTTTGCCACGGAGATGCGCCAGGGCTGGCGGACTGCTGCCTGGTGCCGCAGCTGTATAACGCGCACCGCTTTGGGGTGGACCTGGCGCCTTACCCGACCCTGGCGCGCATCGAGCAGGCCTGCCTGGCGCTGGATGCCTTTGATCGCGCCCGGCCGGAGAGCCAGCCCGACGCGCAATGAACAACGGCGCCTTTGCGGGCGCCGTTGTCGTTTGCAGCTTGCGTGTTCGCTTTCCGGATCAGCTGAAGCCGTGGCTGATGCGCGGCGCGGCGGCGTTGTCGTAATCCGCGTAAGGATCGTGCTCGCCCGACGCCCCTTCGGACAGGCGGAACTTCAGGGCCAGGCCGTCGCGCGAGTCGGCGGCGCGCAGTGCTTCTTCCTGCTCGATGGTGCCGGCCTTGGCCATGCGGAACAGGCACTGGTCGAAGGTTTCCATGCCTTCCTCCAGCGAGTCTTCCATCGCCTGCTTGATTTCGTGCACCTGGCCGCGGCGCAGCAGGTCGCGAATCATCGGCGTGTTGAGCAGCACTTCCGTGGCCGGCAGGCGGCGTCCGTCGCCTCCCTTGACCAGGCGCTGCGAAATCACCGCGCGCAGGTTCAGCGCGAGGTTCATCAGCACGTTCTTGTGCGCGCTTTCCGGGAAGAAGTTCAGGATGCGCTCGATGGTCTGGTCGGCGTTGTTGGAGTGCAGCGTCGCCAGGCACAGATGGCCGGTTTCGGCGAAGGCGATCGCCGCTTCCATGGTCTCGGCGTCGAGGATCTCGCCGATCAGGATCACGTCCGGCGCCTCGCGCATCGCGTTCTTCAGCGCGTTGTGGAAGGCGTGGGTGTCCAGGCCTACCTCGCGCTGGTTCACGATCGACATCTTGTGCTTGTGCAGGTATTCGATCGGATCCTCGATGGTGAGGATGTGCCCGGTTGTGGTGCTGTTGCGGTGGTCGATCATCGAGGCCAGCGAGGTCGACTTGCCCGAGCCGGTTGAGCCCACCACCAGCACCAGGCCGCGGGGCGTCATGATGACGTCCTTGAGCACCTGGGGCAGGTTGAGCTCCTCGATGCTCGGGATCTTGCTGCGGATGGCGCGGATGACCATGCCGACTTCGCCGCGCTGCTTGAAGACGTTGACGCGGAACCGCCCGGCGTCGGGCAGGGCGATGGCCATGTTGAGTTCGAGGTCACGCTCGAACTGCGGCACCTGGCCCTCGTCCATCAGGGAATAGGCGATCTTCTTGACCATGCCCGGAGGCAGGCCCGTGTTGCCGAGCGGATATAGTTTCCCCTCGATCTTGATATAGACCGGCGCCCCGGTGGTCAGGAACATGTCCGAGGCGTTCTTTTCGGTCATCAGCTTTAGGAAATAGCCGATATCCATGCGCAATGATTCCCCAACGATCAGCGACGTCCCGTTGCAAGCGCGACGCAGGCTTCCGACAATGGCCGCGCTCCAATCCCAAAGCAACGGCACCCCAATGACGGCTAGCTTCGCACAAATACGTCGATCGCTGTATGTGATCGCCTTTGCATTCGCGCCTCTTGCTCCGGCCATGGCGCAAGTTGCGCCGGAACTGTCGGTGGCCGAGCAGGCGGTGCAGCGCGCCACCCAGGCCGACGCAGATCAATACGCCCCGGACCTGATCAGCCGGGCCCGGCAGGAATTGATGCAGGCCCAGCAGGCCGCCGTGGACCGGAGCCAACGCAAGCAATTGCCGATGCTGGCCCAGCGCGCCGCGGTCGATGCCGACCTGGCCCGCGCCCGCAGCGAGGAAGCGGTAGCCACCGCCCAGCTGGAACAGCGCCGGGCCGAGGTGTCGCAGCTGCAATCGACCTTGGGCGCGGGGGAGGCACGCTGATGGCACTGCGAACCCGTGCGCTGTTCCTGGTCCTGCTGGTGGCCGTGCCGTATCTGGCCAGCGCCAAGGACGACCCGCCGCAAGTGGTGGCGCTGCGCCAGCGCCTGGCGGCGCTGCAGGCTGACCCGCAGGCGGCGGAATCCGCCCGCTATGAGCGCCTGCAGGCCGAGCAAGCCGTCAATGCGATCGCCGAGGCCAAGCGCAAAGAGCAAGAGCAGGCCCTGTACGTGGCCGACCGACGCGTCGAGATCGCCGAAACCAGCGTGCGCACCGCACTGGCCAGGCGCGACCTGGACCGGCTCGATGCCACGCGCAATGAACTGCTGATCGAGGCCAGCCGTCGCGATGCGGCCCGGGCCCGCCAGGAAGCCGAGCAGCTGCGCGTACAGGCGCAGATCCAGGCCGAGGAGAGCGATCGCCTGCGCCAGGCCGCCGAGGAGGAAACCCTGGCTCGCCAAGACGCCGAAGCCGCATTGACCAGCGTGGCGGGCAAGCAGACCGCCAAGCTCAATGCCGCCCAGCAGAAGGCCGCGCAACTGGCCCGCGAAGAGGCCGAACTGATGTCCGGCACCAAACTGCCGGCGTCGCGCTTCGAAGCGCGCGGTGAGGTCTTCACCCTGGCAGGCGATGCCTTCAATGGCAAAGCCCTCGCCAGCCCCGCCCAGGGCCAGGCCAAGGCGCTGGCCGAGTACCTCAACATTGGCAAGAAGGGGCGGGTGACCGTCATTGCCTACGGTGCCGACGCGGCTACCGCGAAGGCGCGGGGCGAGGCCTTGCGTGACACGCTGGTCGCTGCCGGGGCCGGCGCCAACCGCTTCCAGGTAAGTGCCGGCAAGGGGGCGCCGACCAAGGCGCGTGCGGCCGAGGTTGTTATCTCGCCGTAACGCTATCTTTCTGTTTTTTAAAGGAATTCAGGGCTGCCGAGAGGCGGCCCTGAGTTTTTCTGCAATGAATGCGTCGGCCTGTCTCAAACTGTGCGCGAGGCTATTGCCGGAGGCAGGGGAGAGGCGTAGGGTCGAATACCCAGGTGGCATGCCGTCGCCTGGGATCCGTGGAGGACGATCCGGTGGAACAGCGGCCCGAATCGAGCGTTGGCGACCCAAAGCCCTTTGGCTTGGTCCAGACCGCCCGTTTTGCTGGCTCGTCCCCCGATACAGCGCCCCGTGCCGGAAACGGCCGGGGCGTTCTTGTTTCCGGAACCGCGTAGGAGGCCAAGCCATGTTCGAAGGGCAACCCCAGAGCGAGATCGATGCGCTGATGAAGGCAGATCCCGAATTCAAGCAGCTCTACCAGCGGCACAAGTTGCTGGACAAGAAATGCATGGACGCAGAACTCGGTGTACTGCCGATTGACGACGCCACGCTCGGGCAGATGAAGCGCGAGAAGCTCTACGCGAAGGAAAGGCTCACCCGGCTGTACGACCAGAAGACCCACTGACCCTCCCCCGATATAACCGCTCACCGTCGCGGGCGGTGGCAGCCTACCTCGTCGGGCTTGCCACCGTCCGCGTCGCCTTTTTCGGGCATCGCCTGCGCAATCTGAACATCCCGCTAAGCATTTGGCCGTCCTTGCGTCGATAATGCCGGGTCAGCCCAGCGGGCATCACCAGAAGAAGCGATGGCTATCCATTCCTCGGTCCTGGAACTGATCGGCGAGACCCCGATCGTCAAGGCACAACGCCTGGACACCGGCGTCTGCGAGCTCTACCTCAAGCTGGAAAGCGCCAACCCGGGCGGATCGATCAAGGATCGCATCGGCCTGTCGATGATCGAGGCGGCGGAGAAGCGCGGTGACCTCCAGCCCGGTGCCACCCTGGTGGAGGGCACGGCCGGCAATACCGGCCTGGGCCTGGCGCTGGTGGCCCAGCAAAAGGGGTACCGGTTGATCCTGGTGGTCCCGGACAAGATGAGCCGCGAGAAGATCTTCAACCTCAAGGCGATGGGGGCCGAGGTCGTCCTGACCCGCTCGGACGTGGCCAAGGGGCATCCGGAGTACTACCAGGACCTGGCTGAGAAGATCGCCGGCCAGACCCCCGGGGCCTATTTCATCAACCAGTTCGGCAACCCGGACAACCCCGCCGCGCACGAGTTCGGCACCGGCCCGGAGATCCTCCGGCAGATGGACGGGCAACTCGACGCGGTGGTCTTCGGCTGTGGCAGCTCCGGCACCATGACCGGCCTGTCGCGCGCCTTCGCCAAGGACTCGCCGCAGACCGAACTGGTGCTGGCCGATCCGGTCGGCTCGATCCTGGCCGAGTACATCAACGACGGCCGGCTCAACGACAAATCCGGCAGCTGGCTGGTGGAAGGGATCGGCGAGGACTTCCTGCCCTCGATCTCGGACTTCAGCCGGGTCAAGAAGGCCTACGCCATCAGCGACGCGGAGAGCTTCCACACCGCACGCGAATTGCTGGCCAAGGAAGGCGTGCTAGGCGGGTCGTCCACCGGCACCCTGCTGGCCGCCGCGCTGAAGTATTGCCGCGAGCAGACCACGCCGAAGAAGGTGCTGGTGCTGGTGCCCGATACCGGCAACAAGTACCTGTCCAAGATGTACAACGACTACTGGATGCTGGACAACGGCTTCCTGGAGCGCCCGCAGTACGGCGACCTGCGCGACCTGATCCTGCGCCCCTACAGCCAGCGCGACACCGTCGTGGTCGGCCCGCGCGACCTGCTGACCACCGCGTACCAGCGGATGAAGCTGTATGACGTCTCGCAGCTGCCGGTGATCGACGAGGGCGAGCTGGTCGGCATCGTCGACGAGAGTGACGTGCTGCTGCACGTCTACGGCGACGAGGCGCGGTTCCGCGACCCGGTGGCCACGGCCATGGTCAGCAAGCTCGACCGGCTAGACGTGAAGTCGCCCATCGAGGCGCTGCTGCCGGTGTTCGACCGCGGCCAGGTCGCGATCATCATGGACGGCAACCAGTTCCTCGGCCTGATCACCCGGATCGACCTGTTGAATTACCTGCGGCGACGGGTGCAGTAATGTGACCGGGTTGGCGGAATCCCCGTGAAATTTCCGTTTCAAAATGCCTTGATAGAATCCCGCACCCTTTACGGAAGTGCCCATGTCGGACCGCCATTCCCGTCATCTTGACCCCCAGCGCGACCTCGCGCTGGCGACCCTGGCCATCCATGGCGGCCAGGCGCCCGACCCGAGCACTGGCGCGGTGATGCCGCCGATCTACGCGACCTCGACCTACGCACAGTCCAGCCCGGGCGAGCACCAGGGTTTCGAGTATTCGCGAACCCATAACCCCACCCGCTTCGCCTATGAGCGTTGCGTGGCGGCCCTGGAAGGTGGCAGCCGCGGTTACGCGTTTGCCTCGGGCATGGCGGCGACCTCGACGGTGATGGAGCTGCTGGACAGTGGCGACCACGTGGTCGCGATGGACGACCTGTACGGCGGCAGCTACCGGCTGTTCGAGCGGGTACGCCGGCGTAGCGCCGCGTTGGATTTCAGCTTCGTCGACCTGACCGACCTGGCCGCCTTTGAAGCGGCGATCACGCCGAAGACGAAGATGGTGTGGATCGAGACCCCGACCAACCCGATGTTGAAGATCGTGGACATCGCGGCCGTGGCGGCGATCGCGCGTCGGCATGGGCTGATCGTGGTGGTCGACAACACCTTCGCCTCGCCGATGCTGCAGCGCCCGTTGGCGTTGGGGGCGGACATCGTCGTGCATTCGGCGACCAAGTACCTCAACGGCCATTCGGACATGGTGGGCGGCATGGCCGTGGTGGGCGACAACGCCGACCTGGCCGAGCGCATGGCGTTCCTGCAGAACTCGATTGGCGGCGTGCAGGGTCCTTTCGACAGTTTCCTCGCCTTGCGCGGCCTGAAGACGCTGCCGCTGCGTATGCGCGCGCATTGCGATAACGCGATGGTTCTGGCGCAGTGGCTGCAGACGCACCCGGCGGTGGAGAAGGTGATCTATCCGGGGCTCGAATCCCATCCGCAACACGCCCTGGCCAAGCAGCAGATGTCTGGTTTCGGCGGCATCGTGTCGATCGTGCTGAAGGGTGGGTTCGAGGCGGCCAAGCGGCTGTGCGAGCGCACCGAACTGTTCACGCTGGCCGAGTCGCTGGGCGGCGTGGAAAGCCTGGTCAACCACCCGGCGGTGATGACGCATGCCTCGATCCCGGTGGAGCGCCGCGCGCAGCTGGGTATCAGTGATGCGTTGGTGCGGTTGAGTGTGGGGATTGAGGAGGTGGGGGATTTGCGGGCGGACCTGCAACGCGCGCTGGGCGAAGCGGGCGAGGGCGCGGAGGCCCAATGAGTAATCCGCTGTCCGTCGTTTCTGCATTCCGCAGCTTCACCACGCATCGCAAGTTGATCTACCAGCTGGCCAAGCGCGAAGTGCTGGGACGGTATCGTGGTTCGATTGCGGGCCTGGCCTGGTCGTTCTTTAATCCGTTGTTGATGCTGGCGGTCTACACGTTCGTGTTTTCTTACGTGTTCAACGCGCGCTGGGCGGGCGCGGCTGAGGGCAATCGCGCCGAGTTCGCGGTCATCCTGTTCGCCGGCATCATGGTCCATGGCTTTCTTGGCGAGTGCATTGGCCGCGCACCGATGCTGGTGCTTGGTAATGCCAGTTATGTCAAGAAAGTGGTGTTCCCGCTGGAGATCCTCACCTGGTCGGCGGTCGCTTCGGCGCTTTTCCACCTGGTGATCACCTTGTGCGTGTTGTTGATCGCGCAGTACGTATTGCTCGGTCGCCTGCCCCTGACGGTGCTGTATTTTCCGCTGGTGATCTTCCCGCTGGTGCTGGTCGCGGCGGGCGTTACCTGGTTCTTCGCCGCGCTGGGCGTGTATTACCGTGATATCGGGCAGATGACCGGCTTGCTGGTCACCATCCTGCTGTTCATGAGCCCTGCGCTGTATCCCGTGTCGTCGTTGCCGCCGACTTTCCGCAAGCTGATCTACCTCAATCCTTTGACCTTCATCATCGAGCAGACGCGCAGCGTGCTCATGTGGAACATGGCGCCGGACTGGGCAGGCCTGTTGAAGTATTTCATCGGCAGCGTGGTGCTGGCCTATCTGGGTTATTACTGGTTCCAGCTGGTACGCCGCGGCTTCGCGGACGTGGTTTGAACGCAATGCGTGTCCTTGGAGGTTGACGATGTCGGAACTGGCGATCCAGGTCACGGGTGTGTCCAAGTGCTACCAGGTGTACGAGCGCCCGCATGATCGCGTGAAGCAAGCGGTCCTGCCGCGCCTGCGTGGCGTGTTCGGCATGCAGCCGCGGCGCTACTTCAAAGAATTCTGGGCCCTTCGCGACGTTTCATTCGAGGTGCGTCGCGGCGACACGGTGGGCATCATCGGCCGCAATGGTTCGGGCAAGTCGACCTTGCTGCAGATGATCTGCGGCACGCTGGCGCCCACCACCGGCGAAATCAAGGTGAACGGCCGCGTGGCCGCGTTGCTGGAGCTGGGTGCCGGCTTCAACCCGGAGTTCACCGGGCGAGAGAACGTGTTCCTGAGCGCGGCCATCCTCGGCTTGACCCGCGAGGAAATCGAGCAGCGCTACGAGCGCATCCTGGCCTTTGCCGACATCGGCGACTTCATCGATCAGCCGGTGAAGGTCTACTCCAGCGGCATGTACGTACGCCTGGCCTTTGCGGTTATCGCGCACGTGGATGCCGACGTGCTGGTGATCGATGAGGCGCTGGCCGTGGGTGACGCCATCTTCGTGCAGAAGTGCATGCGCTTCCTGCGCGCGTTCCGCGAGCGCGGCACGCTGTTGTTCGTGAGCCACGATACGGGCTCGGTGCTGAGCTTCTGTCAGTCGGCGCTGTGGCTGGATCGGGGCGTGGTCCGTGCCCAGGGCGACGCGCAGAGCACCACGCAGGCCTACATCGAGTACTGCGCCCAGGAAAGCTACGGCGATTCGATCAAGCTGGAGGCGCTCGACGCGCGCGAAGCGGCAGTCGATGTCCCGCGCAAGCCGCTCCCCAAGGTGGAAGACCTGAAGCTGGAGATGTTCGACAACATCGCCCATTCGGATGGCTGGAGGTCGGGCGCGGCGAGTATCCGGTCGGTCAAGTTGACCAACCTGGATGCCCCGGCAAGGCCGTATTTCCATGGCGGTGAGCGGGTGCGCCTGCGCGTCGAGGCGGAGAGTCATCGGCCGCTGGCCAGCCCGATCCTCGGGTTCTTCGTCAAGGATGGCCTGGGCCAGTCACTGTTCGGCGAACACACTTATACCCATGTGCAGCCGCCCATCAATGTCGAGGGCGACCAGACGCTGACCGCCGAGTTTGTGTTCACGCTGCCCCTGTTGCCCAACGGGGATTATTCGATGACGGTCTCGATCGCAGAGGGCGACCCGGTGGCCAATACCCAACACCATTGGCTGCATGACGCGGTGATCATCAAGGTCTCCTCGCCGGTGTTGCGCTATGGCCTGGTCGGCATTCCGTTCGAGCAGGTCACGATGCAGGTGGGGGAGCAGGCATGACCCACGCCTACGAAAGCCGTATTGCGCCGCTGGTCAGCAGCGATCGGCGCATCAGCGTGGGCCGCTTCACCTACGGCAACCCGGATTTCAAGGTCTGGAGCGAAGACGAGTCGGTCAGCATTGGCGCCTTCTGTTCGATCGCCGACGAAGTGGTGATTTTTGGCGGTGGCGAGCATCGCAGCGACTGGGTCACCACCTTTCCCCTGCGGATCGCCTTTGGCGATCCACTCGCAGGGCTGGATGGACATCCGGCGAACAAGGGCGCCACGCGGATCGGCAACGACGTGTGGATTGGCTATGGCGCCACGATCCTCTCCGGGGTGCAGGTGGGCGACGGCGCCATCATCGGCGCGCGCGCGGTAGTGGTGCGCGATGTGCCGCCCTATTCAGTCGTGGCCGGCAATCCGGCCCGGGTAGTGCGCAAGCGCTTCAGCGATTCACAGATCGAGAGATTGCTGGCGTTGCGCTGGTGGGACTGGCCGGTGGAACAGATCCACGCGCGGCAGGGCGAACTCTGCCATCCAGATATCGACGGGTTTCTCGGTCGCTACGGCTGAGAGCCACACTGCCGGCATCGCCGCCGGTGACGCCATCCATGAGGGCTCTATGCTTCGCTTCCCGGTCAACAACAGCATGTTCATGCATCCGCGCTATACGCCGGAGAGCGCTTGGACGGGCCACATTCCATTTGCCGCCTGGCTGATCGAGGTCATGCGGCCGGAGATCCTGGTCGAGCTGGGCACGCATCGCGGCGCCTCCTACCTGGCGTTCTGCCAGGCGGTCCAGAACAACGCAGCGCCGACCAAGTGCTACGCCGTCGATACCTGGGAAGGGGATGAACACGCTGGCGTGTACGGCGACGAGATCTTCCTGCCCCTGCTGGATTACCACCAGCGCAACTATTCGGAGTTCTCCCGCCTGATGCGCATGCGCTTCGAGGAGGCGGTGGAGTATTTCGACGACGGTAGCGTGGACCTGCTGCACATCGACGGCCTGCATACCTACGAAGCGGTGCGCAACGATTTCGAGACCTGGAAGAGCAGGCTCTCGCGCCGTGCGGTGGTGCTGTTCCATGACATCAACGTGCGCGAGCGCGAGTTCGGTGTATGGAAGTACTGGGCGGAAATGCGCAGGCAGTACCCGTCCTTCGAGTTCTCGCACACTCATGGCCTGGGCGTGCTGCTGGTCGGGCCCGAGCAGCCCGAAGCCCTGAAGGTGCTGGCCGACGCGGGCACTTCGGGCGGCGACACTGCCCTGGTCAACCGGATGTTCGACCATGCGGGGAAAGTGATTTCCTCGATCATGGACATCGGCACGCTGGCGCGCGAGCAGGGCCGCCTGGCCGGCCTGTACGATCAGGGCCAAGTCCAGAACGCGCAGCTGAATGAAGAGGCTTCCGCGCTGCGCGGCCAGGTCGAATCGCTGGCGGCGGCGCTCGCGCAGAAGAACGAGGCCTACGATGCGCTGGCGGCACGCGCCGAAGAGCTGGAGCGAGGCGCCGATGCATTGCAGACCGTGGCCCACCTGCGCGGTGAGCTCGAGCGTGCCCATCGCCTGGCCGAAGCCAAGGACGAAGAACTGAGGAACATGGCGGCGCAGCAACGCGCGATGGGCGACCAGCAACGCGCGATGGGCGACCAGCATCGCGAACTGGAGTTGGCGTTACGCGAGGCCACCTTGAACTACGAACGCATGCGCAATTCGCTGAGCTTCCGCCTGATGGCGCCGTTCAGGGCAATGCGCCGCTTCCTTGGCGGCACCGGCGCCTGATTCGGCTATCTTCACCCGACCCCACCCAGGTTTTACTAGCAGGCAGGAAACGATGACGAGCTGGCGCGTTCTGGTATTGGACACCAAACGTAGCAATCCGAACCACTACATCTGCCTGGCCTTGACGCGTGCCCTGCAGTCCGACCCTCGTGTCGCGCAGGTGGTCAGGGCGGACTATGGCAATGCACTGGTCGAAGCGCAGGCGATGGCATGCAATCTGTTCATCGCCTTCGACGGTGAAGAACTGGATCGCCTGGTCGTCGAGCGCCTGGTGCAGGTGGCCGGACGCAGCGTGATGTGGGTGACCGAAGATCCGTACGAGCGCAGCGTCAATGCTGCCAACGCGGACCTGTTCGACCTGGTGTTCACCAACGACAGCAACAGCGTCGGGGCATATGGCGACAAGGGACGTGCCCTGGCGCTGGCGGCCGACGAGCGCTTCCACCTGCATGCCATTCCCGCGCATGACGACGGCCACTACCTGTATGACCTGTTCTTCGCCGGCACCGCCTGGCCGAACCGATCAGAATTCCTGCAGGAATTGCAGGCTGCGATTCCTGGCATCAATCTCAAGCTCGCGCTGCCGTCTAATCCGTACATTCCGGCGCCGCGGCTGGGCATGGAGCCCAGTGCCTATGACTGGCGCACGCCAAACACCGAATTCGCCAAGTTCTCCAATCGCAGCCGCTCCGTACTGACGCTGCATCGGGCGTTCTCTTCGTCCGGCAACGATCCGGTCGCGCATACCCCGGGGCCCCGGTTCTTCGAAGTGGCGCTGGCCGGTGGATTCCAGCTCGTCGACATGTCGTTGCCCGAAGTGCGCGTCGGCGATTACTACACCGATGGCGAGCACTTCGTCGGATTTTCCGGCGTCGCCGACTGCATCTCCAAGCTCAGCCACTACCTGTCACGTCCGGAAGAGCGCCTGGCGATCGCGCGAGCGGCGCAGGCACGCACCGCCGACATGCATCTGTACCGCCATCGGGTGGGCACGTTGCTGGACGAGGTGGAGGCGCTGCCGCCGGTCGCGCCTTTGCTCGTCGACGACGTGGCGCCAGCATCGACGCGACGTCGGGTCCTGGTGGTGTCGCACAACATCCTGGGGGTCAAGCCCTACGGCGGTGTCGAGGTGTACCAGCAGGAAGTCAGGCGCGCGCTGAAGCAGGACGTCGAGTTCTTCTTCTATACGCCGGATCGAACCGATGCCAGTGGCCGGCGCTATGCGCTGCGCGACGAGAACCTCGACATCGTGGAAACGGTCGAGTGCGCTACCGCCTATGACGAGCACTTGCTGGTCTGCCCAGAGCGCGAAGAAGCCTTTACCCGAATCCTTGCCCGCCATGGCATTGAGTTGGTGCATTTCCAGCACCTGATCGGGCATCCGCTCTCGCTGGGCTACCTGCCTGCGACGATGGGCCTGCATTCGATGCTGAGCCTGCATGATTTCCATGCCGTGTGCTCGCGTTTCAACCTGCTCGACTATCGCGGGCAGTACTGCAATATCCCGAACCTGCCGCGTGAGACCTGCGACGTTTGCTTGAACGCAGCCAATGGCATGGGCGGCGGGAGCCAGGCGCGTCGTCGCGCCTTCGTCGGCCGGATGTTGCAGGCCATCGACGTGCTGCATGCCAATACGCAGGGCGTAGCCGATCTCTACTGGCGCATGTATCCGCAGCTTGATGTCCCCGGCAAGATCCAGGTGTGTGGCGTGCCGATGCCACTGGAGGACGAGGTGCAGGCCCTGGCCCACGGCGATGCGCCCGCATCCCCCGTGGCCGAAACGGCGCCGAAGGCGCCGCGATCGGTGCGGCCGGGCATCCTGCGCGTGGCCATTCCCGGTAACTTCACCCCGAACAAGGGCGGCGACCAACTCATCCATGCGATGAACCAGTTGCGCGAAGATCCGGTGGAGTTCGACATCATTGGCACCGTCGCGCCGCATTACCTGTCGATCCTCGACATGCTCAAGATGCCGCATGTCCACGTACACGGCGAGTACGCCTCCGGCACGCTGCAGCGGCTGCTGAAGGATCACGACGTCTCCATCCACTTCTCGATCTGGCCCGAGACCTACTGCATCAGCCTGACCGAAGCATGGGCCGCCGGCCTGGTGCCGATCGTCTCGGACATCGGCGCGCTGGGAGAGCGTGTGACGCATGGGCACAACGGCTTCAAGCTCCCGCCGACCGAGGCCGGGAGCCTGGTGGCCCTGATCCGGCAACTGGCCAACGCGCCCGAGACGATTGCGGCGATGAAGCCCCACGTGCTGGCCGCGCAGGGTACGACCCATGCCGAGCACATGCAGTGGCTGGGCGCGCTTTACCAGCGCTTGCTGCCGGCGCAGCGGATCGCGCCGCGGCCGGATGTGGCAAGGGGCATGAATCTGCGCCAGGCCGGAATCCTGCTGGTCGAGCCGTCCTGGCGCATCCAGCCGCGCGCCGCTGTGGTATCGGGCGGCGGCCATGTCCCCTTGGTGCCGACGCTGCCGCCCACGCGCGTGCAGCGCTTTGTCCGCTATGTGAGAACGCACGGCATGAAGAAGACGCTCCGACGTTTGCTGGCCGAAGTCATGCGCCGAATCGGAGGTACGCCGTGATCACGCGCGTCCTGGTCACCGGCGCCTCGCCGGACAATCAGAACCGCAACGTCGTGTTGCGCCAATACGTCGCGGAAGGGTTCCAACAGGTGCCCGGGATCGAGCAGGTGGTCAATGCGCCGCTGGAGTTCGCTGCGTCCCATTTCGACAGCCTGCGCCCGGAGCTGGTGCTGTGCTTTGGCTCGAGCATGCCCGACGACGCTGACTACGCCCAGGTGCGACGCTATTGCGACAAGGCCGGCATACCGCTGGTGTTCTGGTTGCACGACGACCCGTACGAGTTCGACTACCACTACAAGTTGCGCAACGTGGCCGACATCGTCTTCAGCAATGATCGCTGGGCGGCCGAGCACTACGATCATCCGCGGGCCTATCCCCTGGCGCTCGCCGCCAGCGAGGCCGCGCATCGTCGACCGGTGGGGTTGGACAAGGACATCAACCTGTTCTTCTGTGGTGTGGCCTTCGGCAACCGAATCCGCCTGTTGCGTGACCTGGCGCCGACGTTGCGCGCACACCAGGCGACGATCCTGGGCGATGGCTGGCCCGCTGACCTGCCGTTCTGCGAGAACCGCCGGCTGCCGAACGAGGCACTGTCGGCGCACTACAGCCGTGCATGGATGACCTTGAACATGGGGCGCGATTTCCACTACGCCAACGACCGGTTCAAGCTCGAACCCTCCACGCCGGGCCCGCGCACGTTCGAAGCTGCCATGTCCGGAACGACCCAGCTGTTTTTCGTCGAGAGCCTGGAAATCGCCGACTACTACCAGCCCGGCGAAGAGATCCTCCTCTACAACTCGGCAGCCGAGTTCAAGTCACTGGTAGAGCGGATGCTGGACGATCGTGAGGCCTGCGCGGGTATTGCACGCGCGGCACAGGCACGCACGTTGCGGGACCACACCTACCGCAATCGCGCCGAGGAGATCCTGGCGCGGGTGACGGCGGTTCAGGCGCCTGCGCGCTAAGGCGCAGGGCTGGCGCGGTCGACGATGTCGATGCGCGGGTCGCGTAGCAGCGTCCATACGCCGGGCGCGGGCGACATCGGGATGATCTTGATCTCGACTTCGCGACCGGCTAACGGCGCCAGGTCCAGCGAGGCTTCGCGCCACGGCGCATTCGCATCGGCCACGTAGTCCACTTCGCTGCTGATCATCTGGCCGCTTCTATCGCGTGCCTGCAGGCGAAAACGTGCGGTACCGCCCGCCGACCACGCCGGATGGATGCGGACTTGGCAGGTAAGCATGCTGTGGCCGGTCGCGGGCACCTTGCGAAAGCCAATCCACTGCCCCGTATTGACCCAGTAGTCCCGATGCTTGACGCCGTTTTCCAGCGTGACCGCGTCCACCGGAATGGGGGCCTGGTCATTGCGCCCGGTACGCAGGCCTGGCCAGTCGCCCAACTTGATCGGATAGCCGTAGCGCTCGAAGCCGCCGTCGCCCAGCATCCGGTAGACCACGCGCGGTGCGATCAGCGCGCTGGCAATGACCAACACCAAGGTGGCCACGGTGGCCGAAGTAGGCGTAACCCAGCGGGTCCAGTTCCGATCACTCATGGCGCGTCTCCGGCGCTGTCGCGGCAAGCAGGCCGCTCCAGCGCGCGCCAAAGAGCAGGTAGGCAGCCACGGCGAGCAGGATCAGCACTGCAAGCACGTAGAAGGCCCGGAACTCGGAGGCTGAGCTGGCGGCCGGATAGCGCGACAGGAACACCAGCGCGAACTCCGCCAGCGCCAGCCCCGCCACCCAGTGCAAGGCGCGCGCGCCGAGCGATTGCAGCCCGATGCAGAGAAATACGAGCAGGGCCAGTACGGCCGACATGCTGATGTTGAGCAGGAAGTGGTCATCGCGCCGATACAGGCCGGTGCCCGGGATCAGCGGCAACAGCATGAATGCAATCAACGCCAGCCGCGGCAACCAGCGCTTGCCCTGCACCGAGAACAGCCCCCTGAAAGCCACCGCAGCGCAGGTCAGGCATAGCGCGTACCACATGCGGAAGAACTGCGTGCCGAACCAGGCCTGGCCGACCGTGCGCCAGTGGATCGGATCGGCGCCCAGATGGAATTCCAGCACCAGGGTCAACAACTCGATCGGCAGGAAACCCTTCAACAGATTCATCAGCGGCAATGCCGCCAGATTCTCCGGGTTGGTCGAGCGGTAGAACTGCCGGGCAGTCTCCACCGCGTCGTGGTGGAAGCCATAGGTGACATCGACGTTGTAGAGGTAGTACGTGCGCAGTGGAGAGGCGCCACCGGCCAGGTGCTCGGCAGCGAACCACAGCGCAGGAAATGCCACTGCCACCCCCGCGACCGCCGCTACCAGCGGCCAGGCCTGGCCTGGCCTGCCGCGCAACAGGAACAGGCAGGCCAGGATCATCACGCCTGCCAGTGCGATATGCGGCCACAGGTACGAGCCATGGAGGTAGAACGCCGTGCCGGAGAGCAGGGCGGCGGCGACATATCGTTGCCGAACCGCAAACAGGCCAGCCTGGCCGAGGATGCCGAGCGCGAGCAGCTTGGGCCACAGGCCGATCGTGTTGAATACGAAGAATGGCGACGCCAGCAAGAGCACCACGGCCACGCGCAGTGCCGGGCCGGTGGCGAAACGTTGCGCGATGGCGACCAGCGGCAACGCAGCGCTGGCGTTGAGCGCGATCCACAGTGACGTGTATGCCAGCGCCTGTGCATCGCTGTACTGGTAGAAGTCCGCGCCCAGGCTGATGCCGAACGCGCCCAGGGCCCCGGCCGTGATCAGGCCACCGAGGAAGGGGCGATCGAAGAGGGCGAAACCCTCCATGCCATTGAGCTGGCCACCATGTAGAAGGTATTGCGCCTGGAACGCAGCCTGGGGCGAATCGCCCGGCGTGATGTAGGACAGCTTGTAGATCGTCCAGAAAATAGTGGCCCCGCGTTGCGGCCCGTAATGGGCGGCCAGCAGCAGCGTCATGCAGACCAGTGCGTACGCCACAATCCACAGGACAGGCGCCCAACCTTCGCCACGGACGCGCATGCCTTTCGGCAGCAACGAACCGGCGGCAACACCGGCCAGGACCCAAAGCGCCAGCCCAACCCATCCGGGCGCCCACCACAGCGCGATGGCCGTAGCCGCCGAATGCAGGAGCAGGCCGGCAGTCAGGGCCAGCGTGGCGCGTTCCAGTGGCGAGGCCTGCGGACACTGCCAGCGCCGTGTGGCTGCCAACCCGATCACGAACACCAACAACAGATAGATCGGCCCGACACCGCCGACGAGCAGCGCGGTCTTGAAATAGCTCATGCTGTCCCCGGCGCCCCGATGCTGTGCGCGACTTCGGCGGGAGTATAGCGGGCCCTGTCAAAGGTGGGAGCGGACCCCCGCTTTGGCATATGCTCCTGCTCGAAGGGCGGCCGATCTGCCGCCGGCGGGATGTCGAGTGATCACCAGTGTCTGGGCCGGCATGGCCATGATGATCGGCGTGTGTCTCCTGCTCGTCTGGCTGGGCGGCGCGGTGCTATCGGCATCCGTCTCGGGTCGTCGGTTCCAGGGCCTGCATTTCCTTGCGTATTCCGTCGCCTTGGGGGTGATGGCCCTGGCCGTGCTCGGTGTGCTGGTGGTCTCGCTGCCAACGCCCTATATGTGGAATGCACGCATCGGCCTGGCCGCTGTCGTCCTGTTGCCGGCGTGGTCATGGGTCAGGCACCGCCTCTGGTTGCAGCTTGGCAGCGGTGGGTGGCGGCGCGTGTTGATCGTCGCGGCAGCCTGGTACGGCCTGGCGGCGGCCGCCCTATTTGCCACGAGCCTGCCGGTGCACTTGTCGCAGCCGCTGCCCGATGGCGCCTACGTGATCAAGAACGACCATCTGCATGTGAGGCTGCAGGCGGCGATGGGCGACTTCCCGGCCGACAACTACATTCCATTCGTCGTCGGCGAATTCCTGTTGCGGGACATCCAGTTCGCCAATGAGCGACCGCTGATGCCGGGCCAGGAGTTGTCCAACCGTCCGATCCTGATGTCGCTGGTGTACCTGCCATTCCGTGCGGCGCTGGATCCACCGCCGCGCCAGACCGCGGAGCTTTCCCGCTTCCAGTACGTTGGCCAGAGCTGGCCGGACGGGGGCCAGTTTGGCGATGACAGCAGCTTTCGCGGGTTTCTTTGCATCGCCCTGGTGTTGAACGCCACGATCCTGCTCGGCGCGGCCTTGTTGCTGGAACGGGCAGGCATCACCGGCCTGGCCTTGCCGTTGGCGCTGCTGGTGATGATCAGCAGCCCTTATTTCCTCGGGCAGACGCTGTTTACCTGGCCCAAGTCGCTGGCCGCATTCTTCGTGCTTGTCGCCGGCGTGGCGATGCTCGAAGGTCATCGCAGCTGGGTGGTCGGCCTGCTGCTCGGCCTTGCCTATTGGGCACATCCGTACGCCTTGGCCTTCGGGCTGGGCTTCATCGGCTTGCTGTTGTGGCGCGAGCGCAATGACCCGGTATTGCGCCGCGGATTGCTGCCATTCGCGGCCACGCTGTTCGCGTGCGTACTGCTGTGGTGGCTATGGAGCCAGTGGTATCTGCAGATTCCGACCGACCTGGTCTCGCAGAACGTCGGTAGCGCCAGCGCGATGGATGCGGTTTTGGCGCGTCTGGTCAATCTGCGCAACAGTTTCCTGCCCTGGGATGGCAGCGTGCCATCGGCCGCGCAAGTGGCGCAGATGGCGATCCTCGGGCTGGTAGGCGCCACCGGCATCGTGTGGTTGCCGATGGCGCTGGCGGGCGGTTGGGAATCCCTGCGTCGCTGGCCGCTGGCGACGGCGCTGTTGCTGGCGCTGCCGAGCGCATGCCTGATTGGCGTGTTCGGCATGGCGACGCTGCCGGCCATGCACGGCCTGCAACCGGTCGCAGTCGTCCTGTGGGTGCTCTCGCTCTGGTGGGGGCGGCGTCGGTTGCCGAGGCCGGTGTTCCTCGTGCTGCTGTTGGCGCAGCTGGCGATCAATCTGATCTTGTTGTCCATTCACGCGTCGGCCATGGCCGGCGCGGCCTGACACGCTTGGAATCTGGAGGAAGCATGCGCGCTCGATGGATGTGGATACCCTTGCTGCCCGCGTTGGCGGCCTGCCACCAATATCCGCCAGGCGTGTGTCGGGCCGGAGATGCGGCGCCCGTGGAAGTCCGCCTGGCGTTCGACGACAGGTCCAACGCGCCGGTTGCGCTGCCCGTAGGGCAGTCTCTCGCCGGCGTGCTGGCGCCGCCTGGCACCCTGCGCGTCGATGCGGTGGCCGTGCAGATTGGCAATGACCGCGGCGCGGTCGAAGGCGAGCTTGCACTGAAGCTTTGCCAGGCCGGCCGCTGCAGCGAAGGCAAGGCCGACGTCACCGCGGTCAAGGACAACGACTACTTGACCGTGATGCTCAATCCGAGCCTGCCCATTTCCTACGCGGCCGGACCCATCCATTACGAGCTGCAGCGGATTTCCGGCAAGAACACCCTGACGCTATGGGCGTACCCCTCGCTCAGTGCGGCGGCGGGCATCGAAGAGGACGGCACGGTTGGCCCGCACACCTTGAACTTCCTGTTCCGCCAGCAGTAGCAGTCTGCCGCCCCCGTAGCGGGGGCGGATCGTTCAATGCCGGAACGATAGGTGCTTGTGGCCCAGGTAACTGGTGAGCACGGGCACGATAACGCCGATGGCATGCGCGACGGTCGCCGCGCCGCGCTCGAACCCCATCATCGGGAACAGCCAGTGCGCCAGCACCAGGCTGATGATGAAGGTCTGCAACAGGCCCACCAGGTTGACCAGCACGAACCACATCGCCTGCGCGTGCGTCGCGTTGCGCGAGGTGGTGAAGGCGAGCGTGCGCATCAGCACGAACGCCGTGGCCAGGCCCACCAGGTAGGCCAGGACGATGGAAGCCCAGTAGGGCACCCAGAGCCCGAACAGGACCCGGGAGAGGATGTTGGCCGCGGCGGCGACGCCGCCGGACACGAGGAACATCAAGAAGCGACGACTGATCATCCTGCGTGGGCCACCTCGGCCAGGCGGCTGCCAACCCCGAGGCTCTCGGAGATCGAGCGGTCCTCCGGGTAGTAGTACGCCGTGTCGGCCATGTAGAACCCGGCCACCGGCGTCTTCATCGGTGGCAGCATGTCCTGGAAGCCCGGCGGGCAGATCGTCTGTGCATATTCGTAGCGGTGGCAGTGGCTGGCCAGCACCCACTCCGGCCGGAACTGCGGATTGAGCCTGGCCAGGTAGCCCAGCACCTCGTCGATGAGGGCCTGGTTGCTCCAGCCCCATTTGGGATGCTGCTTGGGCATGTAGTAGGGCGCATAGAGGATCTTGCCCGATCCCGGCTCGCCCGGATTGAGGTTGCTGTATTCAATGACGCCGGGGATCTCGATCGCCTCGTCGCTGATGTTGAGCCAGAAATTCTCGCTGACCGGATGGGCCAGCTTGAGGATGACGCATGCCACGCCGATGTTTTCGATGCGGTTGATCTGCTGGGCGAACGCCGCCGGCAGGCCGGGCACCATGCGCGGCACGTACTGGATCGGCGCGGTTGAGAGCACGCCGTCGTATGCCGTCGTGCCTTCGGTGGTGCGCACGCCGGTGACGCGACCGTTCTCGGAGGTGATCTCCTCGATCGGTTGCGACAACAGGACCCGGCCGCCACGTTCGCCAATCAGCGCGACCATGCGTTCAAGCAACACTTCCGAGCCGCCGCTCAGGTAACCCAGGCTTTCGTTGAACAGGTTGCGCCGCGACAACGCGATGCGCTTGATCCGCGTGCCAATCCACGAGGCGGACAACGCGTCGGCGTATTCGAAGAACTTCAGGCGGAATGCGCGATCCCACAGCACGTCGTAGGCCTTCTTGCCGATCCAGCGGGTGATCCAGTGGCGGGAGTTTTCCTTGTCCAGCGCGCTCCAGTCCTTGATGCCCTTGGTGTACATGACGTGCAGGGCATAACGGAACTTGCTGATCGGCCCCAGGTGCGGGAAGCGCAGCAACGCCATCGGGTTGCCCCACGGATAGAGCTTGCCGTTGTAGTAGTAGCCCATCTTCGTGTCCGTCCAGTGCAGGCGGTCGGACAGCTGGAGGCGATCGAGCAGGGCGAACAGCGGGTAATCCGTGCGGCAGATGAAGTGGTAATAGCGCTCGATCGAGGTCCCGTCGAAGTCGAACTGTGCGGACATGCCGCCGATGCGGTCATCGCGCTCGTATACGTCGACCTGGTGGCCGCGATCGAGCAGTTCGATGGCAGCCATCAACCCCATCGGGCCGCTGCCGACAATGGCAAATTTACTCATGGGTGCTCCAATGGTTTGATCAGCGCTGCAGGACGATGCCGCTGTAGCGGGGATCGCAATAACTTTCGCGGATGGCGTCTTCGAAGGGTGTCTGGCGTACGCCGAACACGGCTTCGGTATCCACGCCCTTGAAATCGTCCCCCGCGCTCAGTGCCTTCAGCTGGTCCGCCGTGAAGGGCGGCTTGGCGCTGAACAGCGAATAGGTACGCAGCAGGAATGCAAAAAAGCCGATCGGGATGTGCACGATCATCGTGTGCAGCCGCTTGACCCGCTTGATGGTGCGAATGATGTCGACATAGTCCACGCGGGTATCGCCCACGATGTCGTAGACCTCGCCATCAGGCTCGCGTTCGATGCAGCGCGCGATGCAGCGGCAGAAGTCACGCTCGTACAGCGGCTGGCGCATGAAGCGGCCATCGCCGGGAATCGGGAACACCGGTGTCTTGGCCATGAACCGCGACAACCAGCCCAGGTGCTTGGGGTCGAACCAGCCGAACATCAGCGTCGGGCGCAGCACGCAGTGGCGCTGCCCGCTGGCCACGACCATCGCTTCCTGGGCCCGCTTGGTTTCGGTGTAGTCGTCGGTGGCGACGGAGTTGACCACCGAGGAGCTGATGTGGACCAGGTAGGGCACGGCGTGCTGCTGCAGCGCTGCCAGGACATGCCCGGTCGCGGTGAGGTTGTTGCGATCGAACAGCTCGCGGGTCTTGCCGGTGATCTGCGCATGCAACTGCACGACCAGCCGCGCACCGGCAAATGCCTGCTGCCACGGACCGGCCTCGGCCAGGTCGGCATGGATGCATTCCACGTCCGGATGTAGCTGCTGCAGGATGCGCAGGTTCTCTGCGTGCTTGTCGATCGCCACCAACTGGCGGTAGCCCTGGGATTTGAGTTCCACCACCAGGTTCTGCCCGACCAGGCCGGCGGCGCCGGTCAGGACGATCTTGTCTTCTCTTGCGGCCATTCAATGCTCAATGCGGATCAGGAGGGTTTACGTGCCACGACGAGTGCCTGCTTGCCCAGCACCCGCCACGCCAGCGGAATCTTCAGGTACAGCGACACCATCCACGGCGCCTGCGGCAGACGACTCTTGGTGGTGTATGGCAGGAAGCGCGGAATAACCACGTCCGGTTCCAGTCCTGCCATGACCACGCCTTCGACCAGGCTGCGATCGCTCAGCGGGGTGTGGTGATCGAAATAATCCCAATACAGGTCGTACAGGAAGCGGATATTGGGTTGCAGGATGATCGCTCGTCCACCGGGTCGCAGCATCCTTGCCGTTTCGCGCAGCGTGCTCAGGACCAGTTGCTTGTCCGGCAGGTGCTCGAGGAAGTTGCTCATGAACACGGCATCGACGCTGCCACTGGGAATCGAGCTGACCGCAGTGCAGGACTCGTTGATGATCTCCACGCCCGGCGCCGCGAAACGACGCACATCGGGGTTGAGGTCCACCGCGATCTTGCGCCCGGCAGCAATGTTGTTGATGAACTCGCAATACCCGGCGCCGATATCCACGACTGTATCGGTGGGTTTGACGTAACGATTCAGGAACTGCGAGCACAACACCTGCCAGATCCTGTTCTTGTTCGCCAGTTCGTCCTCCGCGAAACGATGACGATACAGGACATCCAATCCACGCTCGATCTCGGGCATATCGGCTTCTCCATGTGGGGCAGGAAAAAATCGCGATTCAGAGGGACAGTCTTCGGAACAGGAACTCGGGGATGGCCTTGATGATCTGCATGATGGCCCACCAGAAGGCAGGCAGGTAGGCCACGGGCTTGCGCCGGTCTGCGCCGCGGATGATGCCGGCGGCAATCTGGTCCGGCTTGGCCCACAGCGCACCCTTGCGAAACTCGCGGGTCATCGGGGTATCGACAAAGCCCGGCTTGATCACCAGCACGTGCACGCCCTCGCGCCGCAGGCGGCCGCCCAGGCCGCTCAGGTAGGTGCTGACGGCCGCCTTGGCGCTGCCATACAGGTAATTGCTGGGACGGCCGCGGTCACCGGCGACGGAGGAGATGACCGCCAGCACAGCGCCGGTTGCAAGGCGCTGCGCCAGCGCATGGCTCAGGGCGATCGTGGAGGTGCCGTTGGTGGCGAACTCGCGCATCGCCACGTCCAGCGAGGCATCGCACTGCGCCTGGTTGGGCAAGGTGCCGTGCGCGACCAGCACGACGTCCACCTGGCCCAGGTTCGCCCAGGCCGCATCGAGCATCGCCGCGTGGCGTTCGACGTCGTTGACGTCGAGGACGAAACCTTCCACGCCTGCAGCGCCGCGCACGCGAAGATCAGCCGCGATCGCCTCCAGCCGCGACGCGCTGCGCGCGGTCAGGAACAGCTGCGCGCCACGCGCGGCATAGCGCCGTGCGGTGGCTTCCGCAATGGCCGAGGTGGCGCCGACGATCAGGACCTTCTGCATGCTTACTCCGTGACCCGGCGCCAGAAGCCGGAGGAAAAACGAGGGTCGACATGGGCCTGGAAGGCCTCCCATGCCGGGAATGACTGCCGGAACAGCTGCGGCGACATCCGTGCATCCTTGGCGGGATACAAGGCGCCGCCGGCAGCGATCACGATCGCGTCCAGGCGGTCGAGCAGACGGAACGTGTCGGGCCCCTGGTTGGCGAAATCCAGCGCCAAGGTGGTCCCGCGCCGCGGAAAGGACATCATCCCCAGCGAAGGAATGTCGCCGAATTCCTTCAGTACCGCAAGGAACGAGCCCTTGCCGCTGTCGGCGATGGCCTGCAGCATCTCGGCGATGCCACTGCGCGCGCTTTCAGGCGGCAATACGCACTGGTGCTGGAGAAAACCACGCGGGCCGTACATCCGGTTCCAGTGCGCAATGCCGTCCAGCGGATAGAAGTAGCTCTGGTAGTGGCTGTAGCCGCGCTTGGTCCGGGCGCGTTGGCGCCAGTAGTACAGGGTGTTGAATGGTCGCAGGGTCAGTGGGTTGACCAGGGATACCGGCGGCACCAGCGGCATTGAACGGCGGACCTTGCTGCCGGGCACTGGCGCAGAGGGATCTGCCGGGGCATGGTCGCCGCTGATGAAGTGCCCGCGGCCCAGGTGCTTGCCGCGCGCAGAGCAATCGATCCAGGCCACGGTGTACTCGGCGCGGGTGCCCGCGTCGGCCGAGATCTCGAAAAATTCTTCCAGCCCATCGAAGCGGATCGACCGGGTTTCCAGCCAGGGCCCGGGCACCCTTCGCAACTGCAGCGCCAGCCGCGTGATGACGCCCGTCAGCCCCAGCCCGCCGATGGTGGCCAGGAGGCGGGGCGCACGTGCTTTCGCGTCCAGCCACTCTCGTTCGCCGTCGCTGCGCAGCAATTCAAGGCCGATCAGGTGATGGCCGAAGCTGCCAGCGCGGTGGTGGTTCTTGCCGTGTACGTCGTTGGCGATGGCGCCCCCCACCGTGGCGAACCGCGTGCCGGGCGTCACCGGCAGGAACCAGCCGCGCGGCAGCACCAGGTCGATGATCTCGCCCAGCGTAACCCCTGCCTCGCAGTGCAGGTGTCCGGTGGCAGGATCGAAATCAATGAACCTGTCCAGCGCGCGCGCCTGCAGCAGCGTGCCATCGGGATTGAGGCAGCTATCACCGTAGCTGCGCCCATTGCCGTGGGGCAGTGCACTGCCTTCGAACGGCGGTAGCGGCAGCGCGCGGTCGACGAGCGGCGTGAGCGTCTGCTGCACGCGCGGATAGCGTCCCCAGGAGCCCCCTGCATCGGACATCAGATGGCGGCCAGGGCAATCAGGCCACAGAGCACGACCACGACCTGGCTGACCCGATCGGTGGCGGCGAAGACGACAGGGTCGTCGTGCATTTCACCGCGATGGGCGATCACCCAGATCCGGCTGACCCAATACAACAGGATCGGGCAGACCAGCCACAGCAGCTTGGGCGTGCCATACAAGCGCACGCTCTCGGGACTGTTGATGTACAGCGCCATCACCATCACGGCGATATAGCCCGCCGAGCCGCCCAGAGATTGCAGCAGGGAAAGATCTTCCACCCCGTACCCGCGCCCACTGGCCTTGCTCTTGCCGGTGCCGAGCATGCTGTGCAACTCGGTGTAGCGCTTGAGCAACGCCAGCGAAAGAAAGATGAAAATGCTGAAGGCCAGCAACCAGAACGACAGTTCGATGTCGATCGCCACCGCGCCGCCCACGATGCGGATCGTATACAGCCCCGCCAGCAGCACCACGTCGATCATCACGATGCGCTTGAGCTTGAGCGAATACGCCAGGGTGAACACGTAGTAGATCAGCAGGACGAATGTGAAGCGCGGATTGCAAGCCAGCGAAAGTGCCAGGCCACCCAGCGTCAGCAGCGGCGCGGCGAGGATGCCGTGCAACAAGGGCAGGCGACCGGCGGCAAAGGGCCGGTTGCGCTTGCGCGCGTGCAGGCGATCGGGCGTCAGGTCGAGCAGGTCATTGAGGACATAGACACCCGACGCGCACAGGCCGAAAGCCAGCAGCGCCAGCACCGATTGCAGCAGCGCTTCCGGGTCGAGGAAGCGATGCGCGGTGAGCAGGGGCACGAAGACCAGCAGGTTCTTCAGCCATTGGTGCAGGCGCAGGGCCTTGAGCCAGGCGCGCAGGCGTGCAGGTGCCGGCCAATGCGCGTGGACGGTGGTGCGCTTGGCGGCGTCGCGCGCCAGCGCATCGTCGTTGTTCACCACCCACGCGCCGGCAGCGTGTTCCCACACGGCGAGGTCGACCTTGCCGTTGCCCATGTAGTCGAAACCACGTTCGCCAAACGCCTCGACCAGGACTTGCGCCTTGTTTCGGCCGGAAAGATTGCGCACGCCGTCACTGGCAATGACCTGCTCGAACAGGCCCAGGTGTTCGGCGATCGGGGTGACCAGCCACTGGTCGGAGGCCGTGCACAGCACGCGCGGTCGTTGCGGCGTGTTGCGCAGCAGTTCGAGCACTTGCGGGTTGTAGGGCAGGGTCTCGGCCGGCAGCGTGACCCGGGCCGCCAGCTCGCGCTTCACCGCTGCCTTGCCGCGCAGCAGCCAGAAGGGAATCACGAACAGGTACAGCGGATTGCGTGCCAGCAGCGCCAGCAGCGATTCGTAGAGGATGTCGGAGTTGAGCAGGGTGCCGTCCAGATCCACACACAGGGCAGGGCCATGCGTCAGGGTCGCCTGTGGGGTGGTGCCGGAAGACAAATTCATTGGAATCCCGTGGGCTTGATCCGCGGGATTATAGCCACGGATGTTTGCATGATTGCGTATATGCGCCGGATTGCGACGGCGTGCTACTTCCTGGCCAATTCCAGCCGCAACAGCGCAGTTGCACCGACCGCGATCGCGAACCAGAGCGTGACCAGGCGCACGGCAATCGCGGCGGCCCAGGCATCGGCGGCGGGGACGTGAAGGCGTTGCAGCATCAGGACGATCGCCAGTTCCGTGGTGCCCACGCCGCCGGGGACGAAGGAAAGTGCCCCGATCAGCATGGCCAGCGGATAGATGCCCCAGCCCACGCCCGCGGGGAGCGTGATGCCCAGGTGGTGGCAGATCCAAATAAACACGGCGGCGGTCAGGCCCCATGCCACCAGCCCGGTGCCAAGGCTGCGCAGGAAGTTGGGCAGGTCCAGGCACTGACCCAGTTCGCGGGCCGTTGCCAACGCGAAGGCGCTCAAGCGTCGCAACCAGGGCAACGGAAGACGCTGCGCGGGCCGCGCCAGCGCGTGCAACCCGGTGGGCCACGCAGCCAGGGCGAAGAGGCCGCCTACGAAGACCAGGACAATCGCCGCGAGCGTGCCCAGGGTCGGGAACACAGGCGCAGCGAGGAGGGAAAACAGAAGGATGACCAGCAGGTCGCTGGCGCGTTCGAATACGAACGTGGCCAGGCTGCGCTGGGCCGGTACGCCCATGCGGACGAAGTAGCGCAGACGCAGCAGTTCACCGGCCTTGCCGGGTGTGGCGGTGAGGGCGAAACCGGCGAGATAAGCGGCCAGGCCGCGAAGGACGGGCACCTGGTGCCCTTGGCGCGTGAGCAACCCGTGCCAGCGCCAATAGCGCGCCAGGTAGGTCAACAGGACGACCGGCGTAGCCGCGACAAGCGGGATCGCCATGCCACCCAGACGCTGGAAGGTGCCATTGCGTTGGTCTATCCAGGCCGCCGCTGCGACATAGGCGCCGCACAACAGCAGCACGAAGGCCGTGGAAAGCCACGGAGCGCGGCCCGCCGCATTGGCATGCAGCGGGCCGGCCAGCCCCGGATCACTCATTGGAACCCGGCGCCGCGTGGCATCACAGGGCTTTTTCCAGCTCCGGCAGGAGCGTGAACAAGTCACCCACTAGCCCGATATCGGCGATTTCGAAGATCGGCGCCTCGTCGTCCTTGTTGATCGCCACGATCGTGCCGGCGTCCTTGATGCCGGTCAGGTGCTGGATCGCACCGCTGATGCCCACCGCCACGTACAGCTCCGGGGCAATGATCTTGCCGGTCTGGCCGACCTGCAGCTCATTGGGCACGTAACCTGCGTCCACGGCTGCGCGCGAGGCGCCCACGGCTGCACCGAGCTTGTCGGCCAGCTGGTAGATGACCTTGAAGTTCTCTTCCGAACCCACGCCGCGGCCACCGGAGACCACGCGCCTGGCGCTCTGCAGGTCGGGGCGGTCGGACTTGCCGGCGGCCAGGCCGACGAAGCGGGTATGCGCGGGCAGGGTCGCCTCCACCTGTACGGCTTCGATGGCGGCGCTGCCGCCCTTCGCCGCTTCCGGCCACGAAGCCGTGCGCACGGTCGCCACGACGGTCTGGTCGGCCGGCGCTTCCACGGTGATGATCGCGTTGCCCGCGTAGATCGGGCGCTGGAAGGTGTGGCTGCCCTCGACCGCCATCAGGTCCGAGACCTGGTTCACGCCCAGCAGTGCGGCCACGACCGGCATCAGATCCTTGCCGAAGGTGGTGGAGGGGCCGAACACATGGCTGTAGCCGGAAGCCAGCTTCGCGATCTGCGGGCCGAGCACCTGCGCCAAGGCGTGATCGTTGGCCGCGTTGGCCACGGTCAGCACGCGCGCCACGCCGGCGATCTGCGCGGCCTGCGCGGCGACGCCGGCCGGGTCGGCGGCCAGCACCACGATGTCGATGGCATCAGCCTGCAGCGCCTGCGCAGCGCTGACGGTCTTGGCGGTGGCGGCGTTGAGCTGCCCGCCCAGGTGTTCGGCAACGATGAGTACCTTGGCCATTACAGCAACCCCTTCTGCTTGAGTGCGGCCACCAGCTCGGCGGCGTCCTTCACCATCACGCCGCGGCTGCGCTTGGCCGGCGGGGCATAACGGGTGGTCTTGAGGCTGTCGTTGGCCTCCACGCCGAGGTCGGCGAACGGCACGGTCTCCAGCGGCTTGCTCTTGGCCTTCATGATGTCCGGCAGCTTGATGAAGCGCGGCTCGTTGAGGCGCAGGTCGGTGGTGACCACCGCCGGCAGGCCCACTTCCAAGGTTTCCAGGCCGGCATCGACCTCACGGGTCACCGTGGCCTTGCCGTCGGCAATCGCCAGCTTCGAGGCGAAGGTGGCCTGCGGGCGGCCCCACAGGGTGGCCAGCATCTGGCCAGTCTGGTTGGCGTCGTCATCGATCGCCTGCTTGCCCAGAATCACCAGCTGCGGCTGCTCCTTCTCCACCAGCTTGAGCAGGGCGCGGGCGGCGGTGAGCGGCTGGATGGCCGCGTCGGTAACGACGTGGATGGCGCGGTTGGCGCCCATCGCCAGGCCGTTGCGCAGGTGCGCGGCGGCGTCGGCCGGGGCCAGGGTGACCACCACCACTTCGGTGGCGATGCCGGCATCGCGCAGGCGCAGCGCCTCTTCCAGGGCGATTTCATCGAACGGGTTCGGGGACAGCTTGACGCCGTCCGTCACCACGCCCGAGCCATCCGGCTTGACCTGGATGCGGACGTTGTAGTCCACCACGCGCTTGTAGGCGACGAGGATTTTCATCTTGTACGAGATCCTTCAGCTGTTGCGGGAAGGCCCGGCCGCGGCGGCTGGCGCGGGGCAGTTCACCGATTTTAGCCGGCAAACACCCTCCGTGCGATGGCGTATGGAAATGCTGCAGCGCGTCACCCAGGCTGAATCCGCTGATGCGGCATGCCCGCCAAAGCAGCTATCCTTCCCGGTCTTTATTCGCGTGGCCTGAGTGCCCGAGGAGACCGTGGGTGGCGACTTGGCTTGTAACCGGTGGGGCCGGCTTCATTGGCGGCAATTTCGTCCGCGAGGCAGTGGCCCGCGGGGTCAAGGTCGTCAATCTGGATCTGCTGACCTATGCCGGCAACCTCAACACCCTGGCGGCTCTGGCGGACAATCCCAACCACGTCTTCGTCCACGGTGACATCGGCGACCGCGACCTGGTGCCGCGCCTGCTGGCCGAGCACCAGCCCGACGCGGTGCTGAACTTCGCCGCCGAGAGCCACGTCGACCGTTCGATCGACGGCCCGGCCGCATTCGTGCAGACCAACGTGGTCGGCACGCTGGGCCTGCTGGAATCGGTGCGTGACTACTGGAAGGCGTTGCCGGCCGCGCGCGGCGAAGCGTTCCGCTTCCTGCACGTGTCCACCGACGAGGTCTACGGCACGCTCGGCGAGACCGGCAAGTTCACCGAGACCACGGCCTACGCGCCCAATTCGCCGTATTCGGCGTCCAAGGCGGCCTCCGACCATCTGGTGCGCGCGTTCCATCACACCTACGGCCTGCCGGTGCTGACCACCAACTGCTCGAACAATTACGGGCCGTACCACTTCCCGGAAAAGCTCATCCCGCTGGTGATTGCCAAGGCGCTGGCCGGCGAGCCGCTGCCGGTGTACGGCGACGGCAAGCAGGTGCGCGACTGGCTGTTCGTCAGTGACCACTGCGAGGCGATCCGCACGGTGCTGGCCAAGGGCCGGGTCGGCGAGACCTACAACGTGGGCGGCAATGCCGAACGCGAGAACATCGAAGTGGTGCGCGCGATCTGCGCATTGCTGGACGCGCGGCGTCCGCGCGCCGACGGCCAGTCACGCGCGACCCAGATCACCCACGTGGCCGACCGCCCGGGCCACGACCGCCGCTACGCGATCGACGCATCGAAGTTGAAGGACGAGTTGGGCTGGGAGCCGAAGTACACCTTCGACCAGGGCATCGCCTTGACGGTGGACTGGTACCTGGAAAACCAGGATTGGGTGCAGGGCGTGCTCGATGGCAGCTACCGCCTCGAACGCATCGGCACGGCATCCTGATCACGGAGCGATCGACATGAGCAAGCGCAAGGGCATCATCCTCGCCGGCGGTTCCGGCACGCGGCTGTATCCGATCACCAAGGGCGTCAGCAAGCAGCTGCTGCCGGTGTACGACAAGCCGATGATCTATTACCCGCTCAGCGTGCTGATGCTGGCGGGCATCCGCGACGTGCTGATCATCAACACGCCACACGAGCAGGCACTGTTCCAGAACCTGCTGGGCGATGGCTCGCAGTGGGGCATGAACATCCAGTACGCCGTGCAGCCGAGCCCGGATGGGCTGGCGCAGGCGTATTTGATCGGTCGCGATTTCGTGGATGGCCAGCCGAGCTGCCTGGTGCTGGGTGACAACATCTTCCACGGCCATGGCTTGACCGACACCCTGCGCCGCGCCGATGCACGCGAACACGGCGCCACCGTGTTCGGCTATTACGTCAACGACCCGGAGCGCTATGGCGTGGCCGAGTTCGACGCCGCCGGCAAGGTGGTCGGCATCGAAGAGAAGCCGGCACAGCCGCGCTCGCACTACGCAGTCACGGGCCTGTATTTCTACGACGGCCGCGCAGCCGATTACGCTGCCGATCTCAAGCCTTCCCCGCGCGGCGAACTGGAGATCACCGATCTCAACCGCTGCTACCTGGAGGATGGCTCGCTGCATCTTGAGCCGCTGGGTCGTGGCTACGCGTGGCTGGATACGGGCACGCACCAGTCGCTGCATGAGGCGGCCAATTTCATCGAGACCATCCAGGCGCGCCAGGGCCTGCAGGTGTGCTGCCCGGAAGAGATCGCCTTCGGGCACGGCTGGATCAATGCCGAACAGCTGGAAAAGCTTGCCGCGCCGCTGCTCAAGAACGGCTACGGCCAATACCTGCATCAGATCGTACAACGAGGAAAAGTGCTTTGAAGATCATCCAGACCGCGTTGCCCGGTTGTGTCGTCATCGAGCCGGCGGTGTTTGGCGATGAGCGCGGCTACTTCTTCGAGACCTGGAACGCCGAGCGCTTCGGCCAGCATGGCCTGCCGACGAATTTCGTGCAGAGCAACGTCTCTTCCTCCGCCAAGGGCGTGCTGCGTGGCCTGCACTACCAGTGGCCGCGCCCGCAGGGCAAGTTGGTCAGCGTGCTGGAAGGTGAGGTCTACGACGTGGCGGTGGACATCCGTCGTGGTTCGCCGCACTTCGGCAAATGGGCCGCGGTGGTGCTGAGCGCGGAGAACCGCCGCCAGTTCTGGATTCCGGAAGGCTTCGCACACGGTTTTGCCGTGCTCTCCGAGCGTGCGGTGTTCAGCTACCTGTGCACTGACGTTTACGTCAAGGAAGCCGATGCCGGCGTGCGTTGGGATGATGCGGCCATCGGCATCGATTGGCCGATCAGCGATCCCACGCTCTCCGGCAAGGATGCGGTTGCGCCGTTCTTGGAGGACATCCTGCCTGAACGCCTGCCGGTATACGTGCCATGACGATGCTGGTCTTCGGCGGCAACGGGCAGGTCGGGCAGGAGCTGCTGCGTGCACTGGCACCGTTGGGCCTCGTCGTGGCGACCACGCGCAGCGGCAAGCTGCCAGATGGCTCTGCCTGTGAGGCGGCCGACTTCGATCAGCCAGACCAACTGCCCGCGCTGCTCGATCGCCTGCGGCCCACCTGGGTGGTGAATGCGGCGGCCTACACCGCCGTGGATCGCGCCGAACAGGACGCTGCGGCGGCATTCCGCGCCAATGCCGAATCGCCCGGAGCGATCGCGCGCTGGTGTGCGGCGCATGGCGTGCCGCTGGTGCATTACTCCACGGACTATGTGTTCGACGGACAAGGCGTGCAGCCCTATCCGGTTGATGCGCCGACCGATCCGCTCGGTATTTACGGTGAGAGCAAGCTCGCAGGCGAACAAGCCATTCGCGAAGCCTGCGGGCGCCACCTGATCTTTCGCACCGCCTGGGTCTACGCCTCGCACGGCCATAATTTCCTGCGCACGATGTTGCGCGTGGGCGCCGATCGCGATGAATTGAAGGTCGTGGCAGACCAGATCGGTACGCCTACCCCGGCTGCCCTGATTGCCGACATCACCGCCTTGTCGATCGGCCAGGACGACGGCCTTCGATCCGGCACGTGGCATCTCACTGCAGCGGGTCAGACCAGCTGGCACGGCTTTGCCGAGGAGATCTTCCGGCAGGCGGTGGCGACGGGGCTGCTCGCCAAGGCGCCTCGCGTGACCGCGATCAGCACGGCCGAGTATCCGACGCCGGCCAGGCGCCCGGCCTATTCGCGACTCGACACGCACACACTGACGCGCGATTTCGGCGTGGACCTGCCGGAATGGCAGGCCGGCGTGTCGCGGGTGCTGGCGGAAATCTCCGCCCAGGATTGAGCCGGCGCAAAGGCGGAAAAAGAAAACGGCGACGGATCACTCCGTCGCCGTTTTGCTATGCAGGCGCCGGATCGCGTCAGGCGCGCCCGTAGGTGTCCTCGAAGCGCACGATGTCGTCTTCGCCCAGGTAGCTGCCGGACTGGACCTCGATCAGTTCCAGCGGCAGCTTGCCCGGATTGCGCAGGCGATGCGTCACGCCGAGCGGGATGTAGGTGCTCTGGTTCTCGGTAAGCAGCAGCACTTCATCACCGCGGGTCACCTCGGCGGTGCCGCTGACCACGATCCAATGCTCCGCACGGTGATGGTGCATCTGCAGGCTCAGCGTGGCGCCCGGCTTGACGGTAATGCGCTTGACCTGGAAACGCTGGCCGTTGTCGATCGAATCGTAGGCGCCCCACGGGCGATACACCTTGCGATGCCAGGTCGCCTCCGAGCGCTTGTCCTGCTTGATCCGCGCCACGACTTCCTTGACCTCCTGCATGCGCTCGCTCTTGCCGACCAGCACCGCATCCACGGTTTCCACGACCACGACGTCGTCCAGGCCGATCAACGCAATCAGGCGCTCGCCATAGGCGTAGGTGTTGCGGCAGTCGATGGCGATCACGTCGCCGTGGTGCGCATTGCCGTCGGTGTCCTTGGACGAGACATCACGCAGCGCCGCCCAGGAGCCCACGTCGCTCCAGCCTGCATCCAGGGCGATGACCGCTGCATCCTGGGTCTTCTCCATGACCGCGTAATCGATCGAGTCCGATGGGACGGCGGAGAAGGCATCCTTGTGCAGGCGGGTGAAGTCGCTGTCGCGCTTGGCCCCTGTCCATGCCAGGCCCACCGTCTCGAGCATCAAAGGATTGAGCTTGCCCAGCTCCGCCAGGTAACGCGAAGCCTTGAACAGGAACATGCCGCTATTCCACAGATACTCGCCAGAGGCGACGTAGGATTCAGCGGTGGCCAGGTCGGGCTTCTCGACGAAGCGTTCGACCGCCCGCACGCCTTGACCGCCGGCCGCCTTGATATAGCCGTAGCCGGTTTCCGGCCCACTCGGCACGATGCCGAAGGTCACCAGCTTGCCGGCCTCTGCAGCAGGCACGGCTTCGCGCACGATGCGTTGGAAAGTCGCTTCATCGGCCATCACGTGGTCGGACGGCAGCACCAGCAGCAAGGCATCGCCGCCATCACGGGTCGCTTCCAATGCAGCAACTGCAATGGCGGGCGCCGTGTTGCGACCCACGGGCTCGAGCAGGATGGCTTGGGGATTTGCCCCGACCTGCTGCAACTGTTCGGCGGCGACGAAGCGGTGTTCTTCGTTGGCGACCACCAGCGGCGCGCGCGTTGCCAACGGTGCAACGCGGTGCCAGGTGGCCTGCAGCATGCTCAGCTCGCCGGTCAGCGGCAAGAACTGCTTGGGATAGGACTCGCGGGAAAGCGGCCACAGGCGTGTTCCGGAGCCACCGGAAAGGATCACGGGCTGGATATCGGTCATCGATGCACGTCCTCGACTGGGGGGAGGGGAGGAAGCTCAGGCTTTCAGGAGTTGCGAGATTTCATCCGTACGCGACTGCATCAGCGCCGCGTCACCGCGCGCCTCCACATTCAGTCGCAGCAGCGGTTCGGTATTGGAGCTGCGCAGGTTGAAGCGCCAGCTGCCGAAGTCGGCGCTCACGCCATCGGTGTGCTCCAGCGTCGGCGACAAAGGCGCGAAATGCGCCAGCACACGCGCCACTGACGCCTTCGCATCGGCCACCTTGAAGTTGATCTCGCCGCTGCACGGGAAGGCCGCCATGCGATCCTCGACCAGCTCGGCGAGCGAATGGCCGGACTGCGAGACCAGTTCGGCAATCAGCAACCACGGGATCATGCCGGAATCGGCGTAGGCGAATTCGCGGAAATAGTGGTGCGCACTCATCTCGCCACCGTAGACGGCATTCTCGGCGCGCATTTTTTCCTTGATGAAGGCATGCCCGCTCTTGCACAGCACCGGTATGCCACCGGCAGCCTCCACCATCTCCACCGTGTTCCAGGTCAGGCGGGGGTCGTGCACGATCTTGCCACCGGGCTGCTTGCGCAGGATCGCCTGGGCCAGCAGGCCGACCAGGTAATAGCCTTCGATGAAGCGGCCATTCTCGTCGAAGAAGAAACAGCGGTCGAAGTCGCCATCCCAGGCAATGCCGAAATCCGCACCATGTTTGCGCACCGCGTCGGCGGTGGCTGCGCGATTCTCCGGCAGCAGGGGATTGGGAATGCCATTGGGGAAGTTGCCGTCCGGCTCGTGGAAGACACGGACGAACTCGAAAGGCAGGTGCGGCGCGAGCAGGTCAACGATGGCGCCAGCGCCGCCGTTGCCGGCGTTGACGACCAGCTTCAGCGGTTTGAGCGCGGCACGGTCGACGTAGCTGAGCAGGTGTTCGACATAGGCGGACTTGTCGGTTTCGCTGCGCACGCCGGCGGTCGGTGCAGCAGGCGTCGTCTTGTCGGCTTCCACGGCACCGGAGATCGCGAACAGGCCGGTATCGGAGCTGATCGGCTTTGCGTTCTCGCGTACCAGCTTCATCCCGTTGTAATCCATCGGGTTGTGGCTGGCCGTGACCATGACGCCACCGGCGGCGCCGCGGTGATCCGTCTGGAAGTAAACCTCCTCGGTGCCGCACTGGCCGATATCGATCACTTCGCGGCCGGCGCCGCGCAGGCCCGCGGTCACCGCCTCGCTGAGCGCCGGACTGGTCAGGCGGATGTCGTGGCCGACAACCACCGGGCCCGGGTTGGCCAACTGCGCCGCCATCGCCACGCCGATCCGGCGCGCCATGTCCTCGTTGAGTTCGTCCGGTACACGGCCGCGGATGTCGTAAGCCTTGAAGGCGGGTAGCGTCATTGGGTGGCCTCGTTGCGGGGGACTCTGGAGTTTAGCCGGAGGCCCGCCGCTTTGGCGCGAGGGGCGCGTGCGGCACCCCCGCCGAGGACAGGCCACAGTCAGCCGCTAGAATGGCCGCTTACATCAACGAGGTGAGGGCGGTGATGAGCAAGACCCAAGCGGCCGGCGCGCGCGGCAAGCAATTTGCCAGCGCGGCGCAGGCCCTGCAGGACGTGGTGGCGGATGGGCAAACCCTGGCGGTAGGCGGATTCGGCTTGTGCGGCATTCCCGAAGCGCTGATCGCGGCGCTGCGTGACAGCGGCGTGAAAGCGCTTACGGTGATCTCCAACAACGCGGGCGTGGATGGCTTCGGGCTGGGCCTGCTGTTGGAAACACGGCAGATCCGCAAGATGATTTCGTCATACGTCGGTGAGAACAAGGAATTCGAGCGGCAGTTCCTCTCCGGTGAGCTGGAGCTGGAGTTCAACCCGCAGGGCACGTTGGCCGAGCGCCTGCGCGCCGGCGGTGCAGGCATTCCCGCGTTCTACACCGCGACCGGCTTCGGCACCGTGGTCGCCGAAGGCAAGGAAACCCGCGAGTTCGACGGCAAGCATTTTGTGATGGAGACCGCGCTTCGCGCCGACGTCTCCCTGGTCAAGGCGTGGAAGGCCGATACCGCCGGCAACCTGGTGTTCCGCAAGACCGCGCGCAACTTCAATCCGGCCTGTGCGATGGCCGGCAAATTGTGCATTGCCGAGGTCGAGGAACTGGTCGAGGTCGGCGACATCGATCCGGACCAGGTCCATTTGCCCGGTATCTATGTCGATCGCATCGTCGTCAACGCGCACCCGGAAAAGCGCATCGAGCAGCGCACGCTGCGCAAGGAGAATGCGTAATGGCCTGGACCCGTGACGAAATGGCGGCCCGCGCCGCGCGCGAACTGCGCGATGGCGCGTACGTGAACCTGGGCATCGGCCTGCCGACGCTGGTGGCCAACCACATCCCGGACGGCATCGACGTGTGGTTGCAGTCCGAGAACGGCCTGCTCGGCATCGGCCCGTTCCCGACCGAGGCCGAAGTCGACGCCGATCTCATCAACGCCGGCAAACAGACCGTGACCGCGCGCCCCGGCGCGAGCTACTTCGGCAGCCACGATTCCTTCGCGATGATTCGCGGTGGGCATATCGACCTGGCGATCCTCGGCGCGATGCAGGTGACCGACAAGGGCGACATCGCCAACTGGATGGTGCCCGGCAAGATGGTAAAGGGCATGGGCGGGGCGATGGACCTGGTCGCCGGGGTAAAGCGCGTGGTCGTGCTGATGGAGCACGTGGCCAAGGACGGCAGCCACAAGATCCTGCCCGAATGCGACTTGCCGCTCACCGGCGTGGGCGTGGTGAATCGCATCATCACCGACCTGGCCGTGTTCGACGTCACGCCGGAAGGGCTGAAGCTGGTGGAAGCCGCCGATGGCGTGGACGAGGCCGAGCTGAAGGAAAAGACCGGCGTGCCGTTTTCGCGCTGAGTATCAGACGCCGCTGCTGCGGCGCGCATAAGGGTAGGGCGCCTGTGTCGAAACAGGCGCCTGGCCATCGAGGTTGTCGCTGGTGGTCACGCGGTAGCCTGCCGCGACAACCGCACTGCAGAACGTTCGCTCCAGTGCGTGGGCAAGCGTGCCGTCGATCTGGCCTTGCTCGGTTTCGAACTCCGCCGGATACAGGTGCGCGTCCAGGATCGGGCGAAGCGCCTGCGCGCGTGCCCAGAACATCGTGCCCGAAGCAAAGGTCGCGGCGGCGGCGCGGGTCTCGATGCCAAGCCGCGTGGCGAGGAAATCGAGCGATTCCGCATTGCCACCCAGATAGTCCGCCACCGGCAGCAGGTGCCCTGCTGGCGCCACCAGCCCGAGCGTGGGCTGGTGTTCGAATGCCGCGACCACGGACTGCGCATCCGTCGGCAACAGCGCGGACAGCAGTTCGTCGCGCCACTGCGCGCCATCATCGCGATGCAGCGAGCGCTTGGTATGCAGCTTGAGGATCAGCCCGATCCCCTCGTTGCACAGGCGATCGGCCACGTGCAGGAAAGGCAGTACGTCGCGGCCATGGTTGTGGTGCAGGCTCAGTTCTGCCTGTACGTCTTCAGCACGCACGATGGCCTCGACCTGCGCCGCGGCATCCGGCGCACACGTCACGATCAGGCGGCCGGTCAATCCACTGCCGCGCCAGGCGCGCAGGATTTCCGGCAAGGTCTCCAGGTACCAGGCGTGCACGACCACCGCGAGCGACAGCGCACTTTCCTGCGCGGGCGGATGAAGCGCGCGTCGGGTCTGGGCGAGCCACGCATGGCCCAGGCGCATGTCTGGCTCCAGCACCGCGCCTTCCGCCCATTCGTTCCACGCGTTGACGAATACCAGCCGTTCCGGTGCCGGCAAAGCCGCCAGGCGCTGATGCACGGTGCCCTGCAGCCAGTCGCCGTAAGCGCGTGGCGAGGCATGCAGCAACACGCGCCCGCGGCCGGAGCGGCGCGGCTCATTGTCCCAGCCGGGATTGACCCCGGGATACAAGCGATAAGCCGGCAGCGGCCGCGCCACCGCCTCGCACGCCAGTGCGCGCCAATCCAGTATGTCGCCGCCGAAATCCGGGTTGACCAGTGTCTGCTTCGCCGTCAGGGACGGCGGATTGCTCATGTTCGGCGGGAATTCCACGGCCGCATCAAAGCCAATGTCGCGCGGGTCCGGTCGTTCGAAGCCTTGCACATAGGCCAGGTGGATCTCGCCGAGGTCATGCGCGCGGCACCACTGGCGCCAGCGCTGTGCCGTCGCCGCCGGGTCGGGCATCAGGCTCGGTCGATACACCAGCAGCATCGGCTTGCCATCCACGCGCAATGCGCGACGGTCGCGCAGGTAGGGCGCGACGTGGGCAATGAAGGCGAGGTCATCCTCGGCACTGTGCTGTTGCGCCATCAACACATCCTGGTCGCGTCCGTCCCAGCGGCGCGCCCAGTTCTCGTTGGCCCAGCACAGGCAGAACGGTAACGAGATCGTGTCGTCAGCCAGCCACTGCTGCAGCGGTTGTTCGAGCAGCGTATGCCCGGCGAACCAGTAGAAGTAGAAGCAGAACGCACCGATGCCGTACTCGGAAGCCAGCTGCGCCTGCTGGCGCATGACCTGGACATCGCGCAGGTCGTAGAAGCCCAGGTCGGCCGGCAGGCGCGGCTGGGCGTGGCCTTCGAACTGCGGCAAGGCGCGGGTGACGTTGCGCCATTCGGTAAAGCCCTTGCCCCACCACCGGTCATTCTCCGGGATGGCATGGAACTGCGGCAGATAGAACGCCACCACGGTCGCCGGCCACGTGGCCGGCAGCGGCGCGGCCTGGTACGGCACGTGGCCGATCGCCGCAGCGTCCGCGCGCACCTGCAGGCGCCGCGACGTGCCCTGCGCCGGGACGCGGCCGCGCGCCGGTGGCGGCGCCCAGTCGGCATGTCGTTGCAGGAAGCGCGCACGCCAGCGATCCCGCGTGGCCTCGTCCAGCGGCAAGGCGCGGAACGTGGCCCGCAACGCCCGATACAGGACGCTGCGCAAGGACTGGCGCGGCGGTGGCGCGGGCGGCATCACAGGTTCTGGTAATTGGGTCCCGAACCACCTTCCGGGGTCACCCAGTTGATGATCTCGTACGGGTCCTTGATGTCGCAGGTCTTGCAATGCACGCAGTTGGCCGCGTTGATCTGCAGGCGCTTGCCGGTGGCCGTGGTCGCATCGGCGACGATCTCGTACACGGCGGCCGGGCAGAACCGGGTGCAGGGGTTGTCGTACTCCTGCGCACAGCGGGTCACGCAGATATTCGGATCCAGCACGTGCAGGTGCACCGGCTGGTCTTCGTCGTGCTCGGTCGCGGCGTAGTACACGCCCTGCAGGCGATCACGCGGCGCCAGTTCGCGCTGCACATAGTCGCGCCTGGGTTCTTCGTGCTCGCCGACCTTGTCCAGCGCGCTCCAGTCCGGTTTGTTCTTCAGCGTCCATGGCGAGCGGCCGCCGATGGCCGTTTCCCAGCCACCGTTGAGCAGGCCGAACCACAGGCCCTTCTTGAAGCCGGGCTTGATGTTGCGCACCTGCTTCAATTCGGCCATCACTTCCGAATCGCGCAACTTCGCATCAAAGCCGGCCGGCGCCAGCTGCGAGGCGGCCAGGTGTTCGGCGGCGAGCATGCCACTGCGGATCGCCTGGTGCGTGCCCTTGATCTTCGGCACGTTGAGCAGGCCGGCGGTGTCGCCGATCAGCAGGGCGCCGGGCATGTCCACCTTGGGCAGGGATTGCCAGCCGCCACTGACGATCGCACGCGCGCCGGCCGAGAGGATCGTGCCGCCTTCCAGCAGCGACTTCACCGTTGGGTGGTTCTTCCATTGCTGGAACGCTTCCCACGGCTTGTACTCGGGGTCGTGGTAATCCAGGCCGCTGACATAGCCCAGCGCGATCTGGTTGTTCTCCAGGTGGTACAGGAAGCTGCCGCCATAGGTTTTCGGGTCGGCAGGCCAGCCCAGCGTGTGCACGATCTTGCCTGGGCGCACGCGCCCTTCCGGCACCTGCCACAGTTCCTTGATGCCGATCGAGTAGCTCTGCGGATCGCTGTCCTTGGCCAGGTCGAAGCGCTTGATCAGGCGCTTGGTCAGATGGCCGCGCGCGCCTTCGGCCAGCACGGTGACCTTGGCGCGGATGTCGATGCCGGCGGTGAAGCCGGGCTTGTGCGATCCATCCTTGGCCACGCCCATGTCGCCAATGCGCACGCCGATCACGGTGCCGTCTTCGTCATGCAGCGTCTCGGCCGCGGCAAAGCCGGGGTAGATCTCCACGCCCAGCGCTTCGGCCTGCGGCGCCAGCCATGCGCACATCGCGCCGAGGCTGACAATGAAATTGCCGTGGTTGCGCATCTGTGGCGGCACCACCGGGAACTTCGTGCCGCCGTCCTTGGTGAGGTACCAGAACTCGTCTTCGGCGGCGGCCACGCAGATCGGCGGCGGGTTGTCGCGCCAGCCCGGCAGCAGCCGGTCCAGCGGCTCGGGCTCGATCACCGCGCCAGACAGGATCTGCGCGCCGATCGTGCTGGCCTTCTCGATCACGCAGACCGAAAGGTCGGGGTTGAGCTGCTTCAGCCGAATGGCAAAGGCCAGGCCCGACGGGCCGGCGCCCACCGTGACGACGTCGTACTCCATCACGTCGCGTTCGATTGCTTCGGACGCGACTGCGCCGACTCCGGTTTCCGACATGCTGATCCGCTCCCGTTGGCTCGATGGCTGCCACCTATTTTCAGGGTTTGGCGGTAGCCGGGCAAATTCCGGACGGCGGCGTATGGGCGCAGGGCACGTGCTAGCGTGATCGCATGCGGATCGACCTGCCCGGCGCCGAGGCGCAATGGATACCCGGATGGCTGCCCGCAGCGCAGGCCGAGGCCCTGCGCGAAGCCCTGCTGGCCGAGGTGGCGTGGGAGGTCCATCGCATCCGCCTGTTCGGCCGCGAGGTCGACTCACCCCGGCTCAGCAGCTGGATCGGCGATGCCGATGCGCACTACCGCTACTCGGGCACCGCGTTCAAGCCGCACCCGTGGCCGGCCGCGCTGCTGCCGTTGCGTGCGCGCCTGCAGGCCGAATGCGAGCGTGGATTCAACAGCGTGCTGGTCAACCGCTATCGTGACGGCCGTGATGCCATGGGCTGGCACAGCGACGATGAGCCCGAGCTGGGATCGCGCCCGGTGATCGCCTCATTGAGCCTGGGCGCGCCCCGGCGCTTCGTGTTCCGGCAGCGCGGCGACCATGCCCTGAAGCGCGAACTCGTCCTGGGCCATGGCGACCTGCTGCTGATGGCGGGCGACACCCAGCATCTGTACCAGCACGCCCTGCCGCGTACCGCGCGCCCGGTGGGCGAGCGGATCAACCTGACCTTCCGCCACATCACGCCTGGCCGGGCGGCCTAGCGCGATCAGCGCCGGCTCAGCGGCGCGCTGCGCCCGTGGACAGCGCATCCTGCTGCCCGGTTTGCAGCGTCCAGCCCACCAGTTGCTGCGTGCTCTGCTGCAAGGCCAGCTCGAATGCCGCCGCCACCGAGGCGATATCGGTGGCCGTGGCCGGCTGCGCCACCAGGAACGTGCGCGAACCCACCACGCGCTGGTCGGTGCTGTGCAGCAGCTTGGCGTTGAGCTCGATCGTGGCCGAGGGTACCGGCCGGCCGGCATAGTCCGATTCAAAACGGCGCAGGTCCAGCACCAGGCGGTAATCGGCGCGGATGCCATCGCTGGTGCGGCCTACGCCGGCGACCCGGCCACTGTCTTCGAAGGCACGCAACACCGTGCCTTCGACCATGTCCGTGGCCGGCTGCGCCCAACTGGCGCCCTGGTAGACCTGCAGCTCGGCCGGCACCGGCCGCACGTTGATGCGCGGGCTGTCGACCAGGCGCGAGGCGGTCGGCTTGACGATGGTCAACTGCCACGCGACCTGTGGCCACGCCGGGTCCGCGGTGACGCGCACATCGGGCGAATAGATCGTCACCGGCTCGCGGGAGCCGGTAGACAGGATCGAACAGCCGCCCAGGGCGAGCAGGGACAGGCACAGCCAGGCACGGACAGGACGCATCGGCTTCATTTGGGCTGGTACTCCTTCGGAGCGTCGCGACCGAGCAGGTAGCGCGCGGGATTGTTCTCGAGGCGGTCGCTGACCCGGCGCAGGTCGCGGATCAACCCGCGCAGCTCGTTGAGCGTGGGGCCGAGCTGGCCCAGGCCATCGGTGGCGAAGCTGTTGATGGCCGCGCGGTTGTCGCCGAGGATGCCGTTGGCGTTGTTCGCCGCGGCATCGAGCTTGGTCAGCGTGGAATCGAGCTTGTCCAGGATCGGCGGCAGCTGCTGCACCAGGTTCTTGTCCAGGTGCTCGATGGCGCCGTTGGTGGTGTTCAACGTGCGGTCCAGGTTGCGTGCCGCATCGCGCGCGCTGACGAGCAGGGCGCCCACGCCTTCGTCCTGGTTGTTGAGCGAATTGCTGATCTTCTCCAGGTTCTGCAGCGTGGCCGTGATGCTGGCCACGTTGCGGTCACTGAGCACCTGGTCCAGGCGCTCGACGATCCGGTTGGCGGTATCGGTGATGTTCTGCAGGGCCGAAGGCGTGGTCTGGATCACCGGCGCATCGCTTTTGTCCACGCTGGTGAGCGCCGGGGATTCGGGCGTGCCACCGGACAGCTGGATGATCGACGGGCCGGTCAGGCTGGTGATGGCCAGCTTGGCGCGGGTGTCGACCTTGATCGGCGTGGTGGAGTTCAGGCGGATGCGCGCCACTACCTGGCGCGGGTCGTTCGGCGCCAGGGTCAGCTCGGTGATCGAGCCCACCGCGATGCCGTTGTACTGCACCGGGCTGCCCACCGACAGGCCGGTGACCGCCTCGCGGAACACCACCCGGTAATACTGCCAGGTGCGGTCGGACGAATACTTCGCCGCCCACAGGCCGAACAGCAGCAGGGCCATGCCGGCCACGAGGGTGAACGCGCCGATCAGCACGTAATTGGCTTTGGTTTCCATCAGGCGATCTCGCTCGATTCGTTCTTGGCATCGCGCGCGGCGCGTGCGCGCGGGCCGTGGAAATATTCCTGTATCCAGGGATGGTCGATCTTCTCCACCTCGTGCAGCGGCGCGTTGGCGATGACCTTCCTGTCGGCCAGCACCGCGACGCGGTCGCAGATGGCATACAGGGTGTCCAGGTCGTGGGTGATCAGGAACACGGTCAGGCCCAGTGCCTGCTGCAGGGTCTTGATCAGCCGGTCGAACGCGGCCGCGCCGATCGGGTCCAGCCCGGCGGTGGGCTCGTCGAGGAACAGCAGCGGCGGGTCCAGCGCCAGCGCGCGCGCCAGGCCGGCGCGCTTGCGCATGCCGCCGGACAATTGCGAGGGCAGCTTGTCCAGGGCATCGGCCGGCAGGCCGGCCAGTTTGATCTTCAGCAGTGCCAGCTCATAGAACCAACGATCCGGGAACTCCGGATGGCGCTCCTTGAGCGGCACCTGCACGTTCTCGCCCACGCTCAGTGATGAGAACAGCGCACCGTCCTGGAACAACACGCCGGTATTGCGGGTGATGTGGTCGCGCTCGCCGGCGTCGTCGGCCTGCGGATCGGCGCCCAGTACCTCGATCACCCCGGCATCGGGCCGCCGCAGGCCGAGGATGCTGCGCATCAGCACCGATTTGCCGGTGCCCGAACCGCCGACCACGCCGAGGATCTCGCCGCGGCGCACGTCCAGGTCCAGCCCCTCGTGCACGGTCTGGCTGCCGAAGCGGTTGACCAGCCCGCGCACGGAAATGGCAGGTGCGGCATCGGCATCGTCGCGCGGCTGTTCCAGGGCCATTACCAACCCACCTTCATGAACCAAAGTGCCGCCAGCGCGTCGAGGATGATGACCAGCGAGATGGTCTGGACCACGCTGGAAGTGGTGCGCTCGCCGACCGACTGCGCGGTGCCGGTGACCTTCAAGCCCTCCAGGCAGCCGATCAGGGCGATGACCACGGCGAAGATCGGCGCCTTCGACATGCCGACCAGGAAATGCCGCACCTGCATCGTCTCGTGCATGCGCGCCAGGTACATCTGCGGCGGAATGCCGAGGTCGAACGCCCCGACGGTGACGCCCCCGGCCAGGCCGGCGAGCATCGCGATGAAGGTCAGCAAAGGCAGCATCACCAGCAAGGCGAGGATGCGCGGAATCACGAGCAGGTCGATCGGGTCCAGGCCCAGGGTCTGGATCGCATCGATTTCCTCGCGCGACTTCATCGCGCCGATCTGCGCGGTGAAGGCGCTGGCGGTACGCCCCGCCAGCACGATCGCGGTGAGCAGCACGGCGAACTCGCGCAGGAAGGCGATGCTCACCAGTTCGACCACATAGATCTCCGCGCCGAAGTCGCGCAGGATGGTTGAACCGAGGAAGGCGATGACCGCACCCACCAGGTAGGACAGCAGCACCACCAGTGGCACCGCATCCAGGCCGACCTGTTCCATCTGGCTGACCGTGGCGGTAGGGCGGAAGCGCCGCGGCTCGCGGAACAACCGGGCCAGCTTGACCAGGTTCTCGCCGAGGAAACTGGCCAACTGCACGATGTCCTTGCCGGTGTTGTGCACCGCGCGGCCGAGGCGCGCCAGCGCGGCGGCGAAGCCATAATCGCGGCGCGGCTTGGGCCGATCGTCTTCCAGTTCCTCGATGGTGCAGACCAGGGCGCGATGATCTTCGCGGAACTCGATGGCGTCATCGCCCAGCCCGACACGTCGGGCAAAGCGCAGCAACTGCAGCACGCCGGCCGAGTCGAGCGCGGCAATGCCGCTGGCATCGATCCGGCAAGGCTCCTTCGGCAGGCCCTGCAACAGCTCGGCAGCGGTGACTGCCGTATCGAGCACCCAACTGCCGGCCAGCCGGATACGCCCGGGATCACGTTCGTCCCGGTCGAGTGTTGGCGGCTGTTTGGGGGTCTGGTCGCGCATCCGTGCGGGAGCATACATGGGCAACCGTGTTTGGCGTATCTGCAGGCGGGCGCCAGGCGGTGTCGTTGGCCGGTTTACAGTGCCCATCGGCCTGGACATACACTGGCGAACCTTGCCACGCAGTGCCGGCAAGGTTTCCCGCCCTCCTGATGCCGCCGCATGTCTGTCGCCACGCCTGCACCTTCCACCTCCAGCGCCAGCTACGCACAGCGCGTGGCTTTCGTCTCGGAGATCGCCAGCCGGCTGCACAGCTACGGCACCACGGCCCAGCGGCTGGAAGCGGCGTTGATTGCCCTGTCGCAGCAGTTGGACCTGGATTGCGAACCGTGGTCGAACCCGACCGGCGTGATCCTGAGTTTCAGTGATCCGAGCAAGGCGATCGGTTCGAGCGACATCACCCGCGTGATCCGCCTGGCGCCAGGCGAGAACGATCTGTACAAGCTCAGCGTGGCCGACTACATCGCCGACAGCGTGGCGCAGGGGCGCATGAGCATCGCCCAGGGCCACACCGCGCTGCGCCGGCTGGATCGCGAAGTGGATGGGCGCGGCAAGGCGATGCAGGTATTCGCTTTCGGCCTGGCCGCGGCCAGCGTGGCCGGACTATGGAAGCTGCCGTGGCTGGATATCGCCACGGCGGGCGTGATCGGCTTGTTGATCGGCCTGCTCACCCAATACACCGACCGTCGTGCAGCAACCAAGGAAGCGGGCGATGCACTGGCGGCATTGCTGGCTGGTTTCGTCGCCACGGTGGTGGCCTCGCTGGTCGGCTCGCTCAATCTCAATACGGTCATCATTGCCTCGCTGGTGGTGTTGTTGCCGGGTATGGCGTTGACCAACGCAGTGAACGAACTGGCCAGCCAGCACTGGGTATCCGGCACTGCGCGCCTGGCCGGCGCGGTCACGACGGTGCTCAAGCTCACGGTGGGCGCGGTGATCGCGGTGACGTTGACCCAATATCTGGGCCTGGAGCCGCAAGTGCGTGCGGTGCGGCCGCAGGCGCATTGGGTGGAGTGGGCATCGCTGCTGGCAGCGGCTTATGCCTTCGCGGTGTTGTTCAAGGCGCACCGGCGCGATTACGGCTGGGTGATGGCGGCGGCCATGGCCGGGTATGTGATCGCGCGTTACGCGGGGCAGGAGTGGGGCAGCCCTGCGGGGGTGTTCGCTTCGGCGATGACGCTGACGGCAGCTGGCAACCTGTTTGGTCGCACGATCCAGAAGCCTGGCGCGCTGATTCGTTTGCCGGGCATCATCATGCTGGTGCCCGGTAGTACCAGCCTGCGTGGCTTCATCAACCTGGTGCAGCAGCAGAACGTGGATGTGGGGCAGGCAGCTTTGCTGGCTGTTACCAATATCGTGATGGCGCTTGTGGCGGGGTTGCTGTTTGGCAACTTGTTGGTGCCGGCGCGGAAGAATCTCTGACGATTTTCTATTTCGCTTTACTGGATCGCGAAGCGGCTCTCATGGTTCTGCGCTTGGCGTCCGGGGGCGATACCCCTTATCGGGGGACGCCAAAAGCGTCCATCCATGGACTTGAGCTCATGTGGCGACATCCATGTCGCCACATGCCCCCG
>Ga0160473_100100_pt1 | contig 87469 bp, 84 predicted proteins | sample HID1975I_E11MG_FD_108217 | JGI IMG/M metagenome (GOLD analysis project Ga0160473, IMG submission 108217) | Enriched soil microbial communities from UW Madison campus, WI, USA - HID1975I_E11 MG | ecosystem: Environmental > Terrestrial > Soil > Unclassified | place: USA: Madison, Wisconsin...
GGCGGCGGCGGCGGTTACCGCGGCGGCGGCGGTGGCGGCGGCTTCGGTGGTGGCGGCGGCGGTGCCCGCGGCGGCATGCCGGCCCAGGTCATCGGCGAAGGCAAGGGTGTCGTTAAGTTCTTCAATGGTCAGAAGGGTTTCGGCTTCGTCGTCCGCGACGACGGCGGTGAGGACGTGTTCGTCCACATCTCCGCGGTCGAGCAGGCCGGCCTGACCGGTCTGGCCGAGGGTCAGCCGCTCGGCTTCACCCTCGTCGATCGTGGCGGCCGCGTTTCGGCGACCGACCTGAAGATCGAAGGCGAGCCGATGCCGGTCGAGGACCGCGGTCCGCCGCGTGATCGCGATGCCGGCCCGGGTGGTCCGCGCGGCGGTGCCGGCGGCGCGCCGCAGCGCCAGCTGACCGGTGAGAAGGCGAGCGGAACGGTCAAGTTCTTCAACGCGATGAAGGGCTTCGGCTTCATTCAGCGCGACGACGGGCAGCCGGACGCATTCGTTCACATCTCGGCCGTCGAGCGGGCAGGCATGACCAGCCTGAACGAGGGCGACCGTCTCGAGTTCGAACTCGAGGTCGATCGTCGCGGCAAGTATGCGGCGGTGAACCTCACCTCGATCTGATCGCCCGCAAGGGGATCAGGAAGGCCCGGCCGCTCGAAAGAGCGCGCCGGGCTTTTTCTTGCCGCTGTCTCGGCGGCTCGGTCATGCCGATCGAGAGCGCCAACCGTGCCGCCCGACGTGCACCCCCCCCTTGGCAGGCAAGTTCAGGCGATCATCCGGCGCAGTGTGTCGATCAGGTCGGCTTCCGCCGCCGGCTTGTCGCGGCGGATCCGGGATATCCGGGGGAAGCGCATCGCGACGCCGGACTTATGGCGCTTCGACTCGTGGATCGAATCGAAGGCTACTTCCAGCACGAGCGTCTTCTCGACCTCGCGGACCGGCCCGAAGCGCTGCACGGTGTGGTTGCGCACGAAGCTGTCCAGCCACTTCAATTCTTCGTCGGTGAAGCCGGAATACGCCTTGCCGACGGGCTGCAACTCGCCGCCCTCCGCCGGATCCCCGGTCCAGCAGCCGAACGTATAATCGGAATAGAAGCTCGATCGTTTGCCGTGGCCGCGCTGCGCGTACATCATCACGCAGTCGGCGGTGAGCGGATCGCGTTTCCATTTAAACCAGAGGCCGGTGCGGCGGCCGGCGACATAGGGGCTGTCGCGGCGCTTCAGCATGACGCCTTCGATTGCCGCGTCACGGGCGCCGGCGCGAATCTCCTCCAGTTCCTCGAAATCGGCGGCGGCGATCAGCGGCGAGATGTCGAAGCGGGTGGGATCGAGACGTGGCGCGAACGCTTCCAGCCGCGCGCGGCGCTCCGTCCATCCGAGCGCGCGCACGTCCTCGGCACCGTCGAACAGGACGTCGTAGAGGCGGACGAAGGCGGGATATTCCGCCTGCATCTTGGCCGACACCAGCTTGCGGCCGAGTCTTTGCTGGAGCGCGTTGAAACTGGCCGCCCCTTCGGTTTCCAATCCGCCGCCCTGGCCCGTTCCGCCGTGGACGTCGCTACGAACGAGTAGCTCGCCATCGAGCACGGCGACTTCGCCGAACGCCTCGGCGACATCGGGAAAGCTGCGGGTGATGTCGTCGCCGGCGCGGCTGTAGAGCCGGGTCGTCCCTCCGATGCCGACCAGCTGCACGCGGATCCCGTCCCACTTCCACTCGGCCGCATAATCATCGAGCGAGACCCGCCCCTCCTCCAGCGGATGAGCGAGCATGAACGGCCGGAACACCGGCGTGTCGGCCGGTGTCGGCTGCGCGCCGCGGCCCTCGCCCCAGGCGAACAGATCCGCATAAGGCGGTGAGAGGCCGTGCCAGACCTCCTCGACCGCATCGACGTCCAGCCCGAAGGCCTGTGCCAGTGCCGTCTTCGCCAATCGCGCCGAGACCCCGACGCGCAGTTCGCCGGTCGCGAGTTTCAGGAGCGCATAGCGGCCGCTCGCGTCGAGATGATCGAGCATTTCGGCAAGCGCGGGCGGCCCCTCGGCGCGGCCGAGTGCCATCAGCCGCTCGACCACGGCGGCGAGCCTGAGCGAGCCGTCGTCGATCTCGGCAGGTTGATCGAGCCGCTTGGGCCAGAGCAGGGCGACCGTCTCGGCCAGGTCGCCGACGAAGTCGCGGCTCATGCTCAGGAGGACGGGATCGATCCGTTCCTGGGCGATGCCATAGATCGCCGCGGCCTTCACCGCGCGCAGATCGATCGCGCCGGTCAGTGCCGCCATCGCCCATCCGCGGTCGGGATCCGGCGTTCGTACCAGGTAATCCGCGATCAGCTTCAGCTTGACGTTGCGTGACCGCGTGTAGACGAGGCCGTCGAGAAGCTGGGAAAAGTCGCGCATCGGGGGCGCAACGAACGAACCTCGTCGCCGTTGCGCCGCCCAAGCGTCAGGTGATCTTGCGGGCCGCCAGCAGGCCGAGCACCAGGAAGATCACGAACAGCGCCAGTGCCAGGAAGAACAGGATCTTGGCGATGCCGACGAAGGCGCCGCCGACGCCGCCAAAGCCCATCGCGCCCAGCACGAGGCCGACGACCAGGAAGATCAGTGCCCATTTCAGCATGTGCGTACCCTTCGGTGTAAGAAGCGATGGGTCAACGCGCCGACGGCATTCTCTCTCCCTGGGATGTTACAAAGAATTGCCGGCGGGCTCAGCCCTTCTGGCTCGCCTCGAACAGGAACCAGGCGCGCTCCTCGGCCAGGTCGGTCCATTCGTCCAGGATGCCGCTGGTCGCATTGTCCTTGGCTTCGTCGACGATGTCCTTGGCTTCGCGGAGTGCGGCGACGAGGGCGAGATTGTCGTCCCGCAACTCCTTCAGCATGTCGGTCGGACTGACGAAGGAAGCGTCATTGTCCTTGATGCGCTGGCGGCGGGCGATGTCGCCGATCGACCGCAGCGTCGTGTTGCCGGTCTTGCGGACCCGCTCGGCGATGGCATCCGTCGTGCCCAGGATCTGGGTCGCCTGGTCATCGAGCATCAGGTGGTAATCGCGAAAGTGCGGGCCTGACACATGCCAGTGGAAGTTCTTGGTCTTGATGTAGAGCGCATAGCTGTCCGCCAGGATGCCGTTCAGGGCATCGGCCACGGTGTTCACGGCGTTGCTTGCCAGATCAGTGGGCGTGTCGAGTTTCGGCGCGGTATCGGCCATGATGGTCTCCTCACGTGGATGGGTTCGGGACGGCAACGACCATAGCCCGCTTTGGGTCGCATCGGCAGCGGCCGCGCCGGCGAATAATCGCGATGAGACTGATCGACTGGAACGATGCTCAGAGCAGTCGCAAGGCCGATAACGCCACGATCAGGCCGACGATCAGAAACAGGATGCCGACGCCGATGCGCAGGCGCCGCAGCGGCACAGCCGTCGGCAGCGCCGCTCCCAACGCCACGGCCGGCAAGCTGGCGACGATGATGCCCGCGGTGGCCCCGGCCGCAGCCAGCAGAGGCATCTGCGATCGGGCGGCAAACGCAAAGGTGAGGAACTGGGTCTTGTCGCCCAGTTCCAGGATGAAGAAGGCGGTCGCGCTCGCGGCAAACGGGCCGAGTCGATCGTAGATGCCGACCTCGGGCTGCTTTTGCGGCAGGAGCGCGCCGCCGGCGGCGAAAACCAGGGCGAGCGCCGTCAGCAGGTTGAGCGCGCGGAACGGAACGATGCCGGCGACCAGAGTACCGCCGATCGCGGCGATCAGGCTGTTGGCGAGAGCCGCCACCGCGACCCCGACCAGCACCGGGCCGGGCCTTGCGAATCGGGACGCGAGCAGGACGGTCAGCAACTGGGTCTTGTCGCCGATCTCGGCCAGAAGGGCGGCGAGAAAGGCCGGGAGCAGTGCGTCCAAGGCCGTCAGCCGGCCAGCCGGACGCTCACCGCGGCGAGGAAGCTGTTGGCCGAGGCGTCGTCCTGCCGGTCCGAGCAGACGGCGTCGCGCATGCCATCGATGTAGGGGCGGACGGTTGCGCCGCGCCCGCCGGTCGAAAGCGCTTCGCACAAGCCGGCGGCCAGACCGCCGACCGGAGAGAGCCCGTTCGCATAGGCAAGGTGGCGGATGGCATCGGCGCGTCGGCTGAGCTCGCCCACCGAGAGCAGGCGGAAGTCCCGCTCGAGCTGGTCGATTCGAGCGCAGAGCTCGCTCTTGATGTCGCCGAGATCGCGGCGGTCGCTACGCATCGAGGCCATGTGCCAATCCCCTTACCCGCGCCACCATGCGCGGGGCATGCTTAGCATCGGATTAATGACCGTTTTCCGTCTCGCCCATTCCATCCGAAATGGCGGCCAAGTCACCGCGGCTTGACTTTCGGGCGATCCCCGCGCATTGGCCTCCGCAACAGGCAAGCGGCGGCGACGCCGCTTTTCTTTTTTCGCGTCTACGAATTTCCAGAGGGTTTCGGGTCATGGCAAAGCCGACCACGGTCAAGATCAAGCTCGTTAGCTCGGCCGATACGGGCTTCTTCTACGTTACGAAGAAGAACCCGCGGACGAAGACCGAGAAGCTCAGCTTCCGCAAGTACGACCCGGTCGTGCGCAAGCATGTCGACTTCAAGGAAGCGAAGATCAAGTAAGCGGGGCTCTCCCGTTCGCGGGAGAGGTTGATCCAGGGCTCGCGCCGGGTGACGGCGGGAGCCCTTTGTTGCGTCTTGCCCCCGGCTGTCGTGGCGCACGCTCGAGTCGGACCCCGGAATCAGACCAGGGCTTCGACCGCCTCGATGAACCGCCCGAGCGAGATCGGCTTCGAAACATAGCCCTCCGCACCGGCGTCCCGGATCCGTTCCTCGTCGCCCTTGGCGGCATAGGCGGTCACCGCCATGATCGGGATCGTCTTCAGCACCTCGTCGCCCTTCAGCTGCTCGATCAGCTCCAGCCCGCTGACGTGCGGCAGCTGAATGTCCATGATGACGAGATCGGGCAGAAAGGCGTGGGCCCGTGCCAGCGCCTCGCGGCCGTCGCGAACCGGTTCGGTCTCATAGTCGTGGGCGCGCAGCAGGTCGCAGAACAACTTCAGGTTCAGCTCGTTATCCTCGACAACCAGAACTTTCTTCGCCACGTCACCGCCCCATGAACCCGCCCGAGCCGATGTAGGGGATGCGCCCCCACGACACAAACCGCCGCGCCCGGCCCGATGCGGTCGCGCTGGGCCTGTCCGCCTTGGCCTGGACGCTGGGTGAATCCGCGCGAGCGGAGCGCCTGCTCGGCCTGACGGGCCTGAGTCCGGGCGACCTCCGCGCCCGGGCCGCGGATCCCGAGGTGCTCGCGGCGGTTCTAGCCTTCCTGGAGGCGCACGAGCCCGATCTCGTTGCCTGCGCCGATGCCCTGGAGGTTACCCCCGACATGCTGGTCGCTGCCCACCGCGAGCTCGAGGCATGAGCCGGCCGTTGCTCATCACCGATTGCGACGAGGTGCTGCTGCACATGCTGTCGCACTTCCGGACCTGGCTGGACGAGGCGCACGACATCGATTTCTGGCCGGAGAATGGCGAGTTCATCAATGCGATGAAACGCCGCGCCGGCGGCCCGCCGGTGCCGCCGGACGAGATGTGGCAGATGCTCGACGGCTTCTTCGCCACCGAGATGCACCGCCAGACGCTTGCCCCCCATGCCCGCGAGGCCCTTGAGGAGATAAGCGAGGTCGCGGACATCGTGGTTCTCACCAACCTGGGCGATCACTGCCATGCCGGGCGGGTCGCTCAGCTCGAAGCCCACGGTATCCGCCACCGCGTGCTCTGCAACCAGGGTGGGAAGGGCGTGCCGGTCAACCGCCTGCTCGATGAATATGCGCCTTCGGTGGCCGTGTTCGTCGACGACCTGCCGGTCCACCACAATTCGGTGGCCGAGCATGCGCCCGAAGTGTGGCGGCTGCACATGATTGCCGAGCCGCTGCTCAAGATCCGCGCCGCCGAGACCGCGCACGCCCGGATCGACGACTGGGCGGTCGCGAAACGGTGGATTCTCGACCGCTTCCACGACGGTCCGGCACCCGCAGCCTTGACGCCCGATGCTGCGGGCGCGAAGGATTTGGCATGACGATCGCCGAGCGCCTTGCCGAACTCAACATCACGTTGCCGGCGCCAGCCGCTCCGGTCGCGGCCTATGTGCCGACTGTCGAATCGAACGGATTGCTCTATATTTCGGGGCAGCTGCCGTTCCGGCCGGACGGATCGCTGATTACCGGCCGACTCGGCGTGGATTACGACATCGAACATGGCCGGGTCGCGGCGGAACGCTGCGGCGTGATGCTGCTGGCGCAGATCCGCGCGGCGCTCGGCAGCCTCGATCGGGTTGAGCGAATCGTCCGGCTCGGCGTGTTCGTCGCCTCGGACAGCCACTTCATCGATCAGCCCAAGGTCGCCAATGGCGCATCCGAGCTGATGGTCGCGGTGTTCGGCGATGCCGGCCGCCATGCCCGGAGCGCCGTCGGCGTACCGGTGCTGCCGCTGAATGCCGCCGTGGAAGTCGATGCGGTCGTCGCCCTTCGCCTGGGCTGACCGGCTGCTGGCGCCTGCACCCGCTGCCAAGCGGGTCGCTTTCCTGTCCGGACAGCCGTACGCCCATCGTGGGCTGCATGGACCAGGGGTGCCCGAGAACAGCCGCGCCGCCTTCGCCGCCGCGGTGCGGGCGGGACACGGCATCGAATGCGACGTCCAGGTCAGCCGCGACGGCGAAGCCTTCGTCTTCCATGACGACCGGCTCGACCGGCTGACGGCGGAGCGGGGCCCGGTCGTCGAGCGCACTGCCGCGGCGCTGTCGACGATCGGCCTGTCCGGCTGCGACGAGCGACTGCCCCGCCTGGAAGAGGTGCTGGCGCTCGTCGCCGGGCGCGTGCCGATCCTGATCGAACTGAAGGCGCCGGGACGCAGCGTCGCGCGGCTGTGCATGGCCGTCCGCCGCACGCTCGAGGGCTATCGTGGGCCGGTGGCGGTAATGTCGTTCAACCCACTGGTCTGCCACTGGTTCGGGACCCACGCTCCGCGAACGGTGCGGGGCCTCGTCGTGACGGAGGAGGGGCGGCGCAACCCGCGCGGCCGGGTCGAGCGGCATCTCGCCTTGTGGCGGGCCCGCCCCGACTTCCTCGCTTATGACGTGCGCGACCTTCCGTCCCGGTTCGCCGCGGCGTCGCGGATGCGCGGCTTGCCGCTGCTGACCTGGACGGTGCGCGATCCGGTCGCCGCGCAGGCGGCCAAGACCTACGCCGACCAACCTATCTATGAGCAGGCGGCGTGATCGGCCGGCCGCCGCCCCTGACAGCGCGGATCGGCGATGGCGTGCGCAGCTTCGACGCCGCAGAGTGGGACGCGTGTGCCGGCTCCGATAACCCGTTCGTCAGCCACGCCTTCCTCTCCGCGCTGGAGGAGTCCGGCAGCGCCACGGCGCAGCGCGGCTGGCAACCGGTGCCGATCGCGATCGACGGGCCGGACGGTCGTCTCGCCGCGGTGATGCCGGCCTACGCCAAGAGCCACAGTCAGGGCGAATATGTCTTCGATCATGCCTGGGCGGACGCCTGGCAGCGGGCAGGTGGGGATTATTATCCCAAGCTCCAGATCGCCGTGCCGTTCACGCCGGTGCCGGGGCCGCGGCTGCTGGCCCGCGATCCGGCTTACGCGGCGGCGCTGATCGGCGCGGCCGAGGCGTTGGTGGCCCAGCATGGCCTATCCTCGGCGCATGCGACCTTCATCAGCGATGCGGATCGATTGATGTTCGATGCGGCGGGCTGGCTGCTGCGCTCCGATCGCCAGTTCCACTGGGCGAATGACGGCTATGCAACCTTCGACGACTTTCTGGAGGCGCTCGCGTCGCGCAAGCGCAAGGCGATCCGGAAGGAGCGGGCCGCGGCCGTCGAAGGGCTGACGATCGCGCATGTGACCGGATCGGCGCTGACCGAGGCGCACTGGGACGCATTCTGGCATTTCTATCAGGATACCGGCGCCCGCAAATGGGGGCGGCCCTATCTCACCCGGCGCTTCTTCTCGCTGCTGGGTGAGCGGATGGCGGACAAGGTGCTGCTGATCATGGCCTACCGCAACGGCCGCCCGATTGCCGGCGCCCTCAACCTGATCGGCGGCGATGCGCTCTATGGCCGCTATTGGGGCGCAACGGAGGAGGTGCCGTTCCTCCATTTCGAGCTGTGCTACTATCAGGCGATCGATGCCGCGATCGCGCGCGGGCTGCAACGGGTCGAGGCGGGTGCCCAAGGCGGCCACAAGCTCGCCCGCGGCTATGTGCCGGTGGCGACCTGGTCGGCGCACTATATTCCCGATGCCGGCTTCCGCGCTGCGGTCGCCGATTATCTCGCTGCCGAGCGCCGCGCCGTCGAGCACGACATCGAGGCTCTGATCGAGATGGCGCCGTTCAAGCGGGGCTGACCCCCGCCTGACCGATCAATGGGCGGTGCGGCTCGACGACAGCCAGGCGCGGGCCTGGCGCTGCGCCTCGGCGATCTCGCGGGCGCTCATCTCGCCGGCGATCTCGGCACGGCATTCCTGGCCGCGGGGGTTGCCGTTGAGGGCGGCAAGGTTGAACCATTTGTGGGCCTGGACCAGGTCCACGCCGATGCCGCCGCTGCCCGACGAAAAGGCCATGCCCAGATCGAAGTAGGCGTTGATGTCGCCGCGTGCCGCGCTGGCCATACGGCTCTCGAGAATGAAGTCCGCGCTCTTCTGGCTGTGTGCCACGGTCTTGCCCCCCAGTGACGATGCGTCACGGGCGACCTTCGCCGAGTCGCTCTCAAGAAATGGTTAACGTCACCGCGACCAAATCTACCATCAGGCGGCGTCGGCCGAGCTCGCCGACACGGCGAGATTGTCGATCAAGCGGGTGCCGCCGATCCTTGCCGCGACGAGCAGCCTGCCATCGCGGTCGAGCACGGCCATCGGCGCCAGGGTCGCGGCATCGCGAAGCTCGACATAATCGACCGAGTCGAAGCCTGCCGCGAGGATCCGGGCGCGGGCATTGTCGAGCACTTGGGCGACGTCGCCGCCGGCCTGGATCGCTCGTGCCGCCTCGCCCATCGCACGTGGCAGGCCGCGGGCGACGGCGCGTGCCTCCTGGCTGAGGTAGATGTTGCGTGACGACAGAGCGAGGCCATCGTCCTCGCGCTGAGTCGCAACGCCGACAATGGCAATGCCGAAATCGAGGTCGCGGTTAAGCTGCCGGATGACGGCAAGCTGCTGGTAGTCCTTCTCGCCGAACAGCGCCGTGTCCGGCCGGACCTGGTTGAAGAGCTTGGCCACAACGGTGGCGACGCCGGTGAAGTGCCCCGGCCGCACCGCGCCGCACAGTCCCCCGCTCACGCCGGCGACGGAAATGCTGGTCGCGAACCCGGCCGGATACATTTCCTCCGCGGAAGGCAGCCACAGCAGGTCGCAGCCGGCGTCGTCGAGCAGCTTGACGTCCGTCGCTTCGCGGCGGGGATAGGCCGATAGATCCTCGTTCGCGCCGAACTGGATCGGGTTGACGAAAATCGAAACGACGACCCGCCGCGCACGCCGCCGCGCCTCCTCTACCAGGGCCATATGGCCGGCGTGGAGCGCCCCCATCGTCGGTACGAGCGCGACCGAATCACCCGCCTTGCGATAGGCTGAGAGGGCTTCGCGGAGCGCCGAGATCGTACGAACAATTTGCACCGGCCAAGGGCCTCCGATAAGCGCGGGGCGCGTTCTTTGCGGGGCGCCGCTACCGGAATCAAGAGGGTCAGGGACGATACCGCGAATGGCTGTTCAGCCCGCACATTTGATTGTTTTCGCGAACGAAAAGGGCGGTTCGGGCAAGTCCACGACCGCCGTTCACGTCGCGGTAGCGCTGGCCGCCGCCGGTCGGCGCGTCGCGACGATCGACATGGACACCCGCCAGCGCACGCTCGCGCGCTATCTTGAGAACCGCGCCGCCACCGTGCGCCGCCTCGGCATCGACCTGCCGACGCCGCAGTTCGAGACGTTCGATCCGGCCAAGGGCGCGACCATCCGCGAGCGTATCGCGGCGTTGATGGACCAGGCTGAGATCGTGCTGGTCGACACGCCAGGCCGTGACGATCCCCATGCCCGGTCGGCGATGGAGCGGGCGGACACGCTCGTCACCCCGATCAACGACAGCTTCATCGATCTCGACTTGATCGGCCAGGTCGACGCCGAGACCTACAAGATCCGCCGGCCGAGCTTCTACGCCGAGCTGGTTTGGGAGGCCCGCAAGGTCCGGGCGAAGAGCGATGGCGGCACGGTCGACTGGGTCGTGCTGCGCAACCGGCTCCAGCATATCGAGGCGCGCAACATGAAGCGTGTCGCCTCCGCGCTCGGCGAACTGTCGAAGCGGGTCGGCTTCCGCGTCATCCCGGGCCTGTCGGAGCGCGTCGTCTTCCGCGAGCTCTTCCCCAAGGGCCTGACCCTGCTCGACCTCAAGGCGATCGGGCAGGATGCCGGCATCTCCCACATCGCGGCGCGACAGGAACTGCGCGAGATGGTGTCCGGGCTGGCGCTGCCGGACTGGCCGGCGATGCGCACGGCCGCCGTCGCGTGACCTTCCTCGTCCTCGTCGCTGCCGCCGTCGCGATCTGGGCCTGGCGCAGTGGCCAGATACGGGCGCTGCGCTTCGGCGACGTCGCCGCGGTGGTCGCGGCGCTCTGCGGCATACGGATGCTCGGCCATGGCGAGGCGCCGCTCGGCGTATTGGCGTTGGCCGGTGCCGCCGGCTGGGCCTGGCTGCGCAGCCGCCCCGGCGTCTCCGTTGCCGCCGATCCCGAACCAGCATCGCTGGCGGAGGCGCGTGGGCTGCTCGACCTGCCGGCCAATGCCGATCGCGCCATGATCGAGAGCGCGCATCGCCGCATCATCGGGCGTGTCCATCCCGATGCCGGCGGATCCACCGAGCTTGCACGCCGCGTCAACGGCGCGCGCGATGCCCTTCTTGCCGATCTCAACCGCAGGCCGCCCCGCGCGTCCTGAACCTCTACCTACTCTCAGGAGCCGAACCATGACGCATCGCTTCGATCCGACCTGCCTGCGCGAATATGACATCCGCGGGATCGTCGGGAAGACGCTGGGGCCGGACGACGCCTATGCGATCGGCCGCGGCTTCGCGACCCACCTCCGGCGCGCCGGCGGCACCCGCGCGGCGGTGGGTTATGACGGTCGCCTGTCCTCGCCGATGCTGGAGGAGGCGCTGATTCGCGGTCTCACTGCGGGCGGCGTCGACGTCGTCCGGATCGGCCTTGGTCCGACGCCGATGCTCTATTATGCCGAGGCGACGCTGGAGGTCGACGGCGGCATCCAGATCACCGGCAGCCACAACCCGGCCGACTATAACGGCTTCAAGATGGTCCTCCAGCACCGCCCGTTCTTCGGCGCGGACATCCAGTCGATCGGCCAGCTCGCCGCCGACGGCGACTGGGAGGAGGGCGCCGGCAAGGTCACCAGCGCCGACGTCATCGACCTCTATGTCGATCGACTGATGCAGGGTTATGCCGGCGGTGCGTTCCGGATCGGCTGGGACGCCGGTAACGGTGCGGCCGGCGAGGTGATCGAGAAGCTCGTCAAGTTGCTACCGGGCGAGCACCACACCATCTTCACCGAGATCGACGGCACCTTCCCCAACCACCATCCGGATCCGACCGAGGAAAAGAACCTCGAGGATCTGAAGCGCCTGGTCGCCGAGAAGAGCCTCGACTTCGGTCTCGCGTTCGACGGCGACGGCGATCGGCTGGGTGCGATCGACGGGCAGGGCCGGGTGGTGTGGGGCGACCAGCTCCTCTCGATCCTGGCCGAGCCGGTGCTGCGCGAGGAGCCCGGTGCCACTATCATCGCCGACGTCAAGGCAAGCCAGATGCTGTACGATCGGATCGCCGAACTGGGCGGCACGCCCTTGATGTGGAAAACCGGCCACAGCCTCATCAAGACCAAGATGAAGGAAACGAACGCGCCGCTCGCCGGCGAGATGTCCGGCCACATCTTCTTCGCCCACGATTATTACGGCTTCGACGACGCTCAATACGCCGCGATCCGTCTGATCCGCGCGGTGCGCGTGCTCGGCGGGTCGCTGACTGCGCTGAAGGACGCGATGCCGGTGATGATCAACACGCCGGAGATGCGCTTCCAGTCGAGCGAGGACCGCAAGTTCAAGGTCGTCGAGGAGGTTCTCGCCCGGCTGGAAGAGTCCGGCGCGGACGTCAACAAGACCGACGGCGCCCGCGTCAACACGCCCGAGGGCTGGTGGCTGCTGCGGGCATCGAACACCCAGGACGTCCTCGTCGCCCGGGCCGAGGCGAAGGATCAGGCCGGGCTCGACAAGCTGATGGGCATGATCAACGATCAGCTCGCCAAGTCGGGCGTCGAGCCGGTGCTTTCCGCCGGGCATTGACCCGCAGCACAGCACCGCGCCGTGCAGCCGGACCAATGAGGCTCCGGCCGCACGCGTGGTTTCGCCGCCTGCTCAATAGCAGGCGAAGTCGAACTGCCCGCCGTCGATGACGAATTCCTTGCCCGACCAGGCGGTCAGTTCCGCGTCGATATAGTCCTGGACGGCCTTGTCCTTGGGCGGGCTCGCCGGCGTCCACTTGGTGCCCGCCGGAATCTTGAACTTCCAGTTCTCGCCATAGTCGCCGCCGGTCCGCTCGATTTCGATATAACCGAGCACGTTGCTGTACGGTACGAAACCGTAGGCCTTTTCGCCCGGCCGCCAGTTGGCCTTCTTCGTTACCTGCTCCTTTTCCGTGTCGTATCCGAGCAGGCCGGCGACGCTGACCGCCCAGAGCAGGTATTTCTTCGAACCGCCGTCGCCGCTGGTTCGCTCCGGAAAAGCAGTCGCGCCCAGGAACGTTCGCGACACACAGACGCCAGATTCGTTCAGCAGGTCGAGGTTTTCGGACCACAGCCGCGGGACCGACACGTCGCGGACCATGATCGTCTGCTCGACCTCCCAGCCTTTGATATTCTTCATGAAATCGCTCTTCGTAATCTGCGCGGTCATGCCTTCGCGGGCGATCCGGCCGACGTCGTTCGCGCCTGATCCGTCGATGCGAAATCCCACGCCAAGTGTCTTGAACGGCGTTCCCGGGCGACCGACCTTCAGCTTGTTGACGTTGTTGTTGGCGGTGTCGGGATGCACGCTGCTCGGTAACGGCGCGTAGGTGTTGTTCGGAACCGTGGTCAGATCAGGCTCCGTCATGTCGGCGAGCTTGACGTCGTACACGCCGGATGTCGCATTCTTCGCCCAGATATAGTCGATGACCTCGAGTTGCTGAGCAGCGGTCATTCCGGCGAAGTGGCCCATCGTCATGGTGCCCTTGATCGTCAGGCCCGACGGCAGCTTGACGTCGTTGAGCACGCTCTTGGGTTTGACGGCGCTTCCGACGTCGGCGCATTTCAGCGCGGTGAGCAGAGCACGGATACGATGCTGCATCACGAAGTAGCCGAGCCGACCCGAGGCGCCGATCAGCAGGTTGAAATACTTCGGGTCGTGCTGGTCCATCACGAACTTCGATGCGCCCGAGTCCCAGGAGGCGCCCTTCAACTTGACCCGTTTCGTCACCCCTTCCTTGTAGATGAGGTGCAGCGGCCGGTCCCAATCGCCCCCGCTCGGCCCTAGGATCTTCTTTTCATTCATTTTAATGAGGTTAGCTACTGTCGCCACGACAAACTCCCCTGTGCCTGACGCCCGGCTGCGAGCGGCAGCAGGAGTCGCCGAACAAGTGTACATCAGCGGCGACTGAACTGTGCAGGAACTTGGCGGCATATTGTGCTGCGCGACACATCATCGCGCGATCATCGGCGGCTGAACGTCGTGGACTCCAGCAGAACTCACCGGGAGGCGGTCGCCTGCTTCAGTCGTCCTCGTCCTCGAAGCCGAGCAGGGCGAGAGCGCGAGCCTTGATCTGGCGGGTCATGCACCAGTGGACGAGGGCTTCCTCGCGGCCGTGCGTCACCCACACTTCCGACGGGGCGAGCTCGATCAGTGTCTCGGTCAGCTCGTCCCAGTCGGCATGGTCGGAGATTATGAGCGGCAGCTCGACATTCTTCTGCCGTGCCCGCTGCCGCACCCGCATCCAGCCTGACGCCATCGCTGTGATCGGATCGGGCAGGCGCCGTGACCAGCGATCGTTCAGTGCCGATGGCGGTGCCACGACGATACTGCCCTTGAGGTCGGCCGCCTTCAGGCCGGTGGCGGCACGCAGCTCGCCGAGCTCGACGCCATGTTCCACATAGAGGTCGCACAGCCGCTGCAGCGCGCCGTGGATGTAGATCGGATCGTGATGGCCGCGCCCGCGCAGCTCCATGATGACGCGCTGCGCCTTGCCGAGCGCGTAGGCGCCGACCAGCACGCAGCGATCGGGGTTCGCGTGCAGTGCCTCCAGCAGCCGGTCCATCTCCCCACCGGTATCGGGGTGGCGGAAGACGGGCAGGCCGAACGTGGCCTCCGTGACGAAGATGTCGCACGGCACCGGCTCGAACGGGGCGCAGGTCGGGTCGGGGCGGCGCTTATAGTCTCCCGAAACGACGACACGCTCGCCCTTGTGCTCCAGCACGATCTGCGAGGAGCCGAGGACGTGGCCGGCCGGCACGAACGAGACGTCGACGTCGCCCAGCCGGATCGACTCGCCGTAGCCGATCGCCTGACCGTTCTGCTCCCCATAGCGACAGTCCATGATCGCCAGCGTTTCCGCCGTGGCAAGGACGGCGCCGTGGCCGCCGCGGGCATGATCGGCATGGCCGTGGGTGACGAGCGCGCGGGGCTTGGGTTGCGACGGATCGATCCAGGCGTCCGCCGCCGGCACGTAGATGCCTTCCGGCTGGGGATCGATCCATGTGCCGAGGCGTGCCATTGCATCGATATGGGGGGCACAGGCGTCCTCGTCCATGGCGCACGGATATTGCGCGGACATGCTTCGTTGGGCATCCGACACGGTAGCATTGGGAGCATGACATGACCGGGAGCCTGTGGAGCCTGTTGACGGTATTGGGCCCGATCCTGCTGGGTGCCATCCTGCTCTGGGCGGTGCTCAGCAACCGCCGATCGAAGGCGGCGAACGATCGGACCGAGGCGGCGACGCACGATTTGTACAAGAACGTGGACCGCGAGGATAAGTCCGCCGCTGCGGACCGCCGCGACGCCTGACCGGCTGCCGCCCGCTCTCGGCGACTGGTTCGCCGCCAAGGGCTGGAGCCCGCGGCGGCACCAGTTGGCCATGCTGGATGCGGCGGGGCAGGGGCGCCACGCCTTGCTCGTTGCCCCGACCGGCGCCGGCAAGACGCTGGCCGGCTTCATGGCCAGCCTCGCCGAGCTGATCGCGGCCCCCACCGACACGCTGCACACCCTCTACGTCTCGCCGCTCAAGGCGCTGGCGGTCGATGTGCAGCGCAACCTGCTCGGCCCGATTGAGGAGATGGGGCTCGACATCCGGGTCGAGACCCGCACCGGCGACACGCCGAGCGACCGCAAGGCCCGGCAGCGTCAGCGGCCGCCACAGATGCTTTTGACGACGCCCGAATCGCTCAGCCTGCTGCTCTCCTATCCGGACAGCGCGCAGCTGTTCGCCAAGCTGCGCACGATCGTGATCGACGAGGTCCACGCCTTCGCCACGACCAAGCGCGGCGATCTCCTCGCCTTGTGCCTGTCGCGGTTGCAGGCGCTGAGCCCCGATCTGCGCCGGGTGGCACTGTCGGCGACGGTCGCGGATCCGGACGCCTATCGCGGGTGGCTGTCCCCGGATGGCGACATCGATTCGGTCGCACTGGTCGAGGGTGATCCGGGCGCCGAGGCGAATATTGCCATCCTGCTGCCCGAGGATCGCGTGCCCTGGTCCGGGCATAGCGGCCGCTACGCCAGCAAACAGGTGATGGCGGAGATCGAGACGCACCGGACGACACTCGTCTTCTGCAACACCCGCAGCCTGGCCGAACTGATCTTCCAGGATCTGTGGAAGGAGAATGCGCAGGGTTTGCCGATCGGCATCCATCACGGCTCGCTCAGCCGCGAGGCGCGACGCAAGGTCGAGGGGGCGATGGCCGAGGGGCGGCTGCGCGCCTTGGTCGCCACCGCCAGCCTCGATCTCGGCGTCGATTGGGGCGACGTCGATCTCGTCATCCAGATGGGGGCGCCGAAGGGATCGTCGCGGCTGCTCCAGCGGATCGGCCGCGCCAACCACCGTCTGGACGACGCCTCCGAAGCCGTCATCGTTCCCGGCAACCGGTTCGAATATCTCGAGGCCCGCGCCGCACTCGACGCGGTGGACGCGCGCGAGCTCGATCCGGACATCTTCCGCCACGGCGCGCTCGATGTGCTCGCCCAGCACATCATGGCGGTCGCCTGCGCTGGACCGTTCCGCGAAGAGGATCTGCTCGCCGAACTCCGCACCGCCGCACCCTATGCAGCGCTCGATGCCGAGGTGTTCGGGCGCGTCCTCTCCTTCATCGAATCGGGCGGCTATTCGCTGCGGGCGTATGATCGCTTCAAGCGGCTGACCCGCGATGCCGACGGGCTGTGGCGGGTCAGCCACCCGCGCTTCGTCGCCCAGCACCGCCTGAATGCCGGGATTATCGTCGAGGCGACGATGCTGACCGTCCGCTTCAAGAACGGCCGCTCGCTCGGCAAGGTCGAGGAGGCGTTCGCCGCGACCCTGCGCAACGGCGACACCTTCTTTTTTGCGGGGATCGCCTGCGAGGTCGAGAAGGTCGACACCGAGGACCTGATCGTCCGCGCCACATCGAAGCCGGCGCGGATCCCGACCTATGGCGGCGCGCGCATGCCGCTATCGACGAGCCTTGCCGATCGCGTTCGCGCCTTCCTCTACGATCGCACGCAGTGGAGCCGCTTCCCGGACGACGTCCGCGAGTGGCTGGAGGTTCAGGCGCAGCGATCGATCATGCCGGAGCCAGGCCAGCTGCTGGTCGAAACCTTCCCGCGCGAGGGCCGGCACTACATGGTCGCCTACAGCTTCGAAGGCTGGAACGCGCACCAGTCGCTGGGCATGCTGCTGACCCGCCGGCTGGAGACGCAGGGGCTCAACCCGCTCGGCTTCGTTTCGAACGATTACGCCCTGGCGACCTATTCGCTGAACCCGGTAACCAACCCGGCAGCCTTGTTCTCGGCCGACATTTTGGAGGACGAGTTTGTCGACTGGGTTCAGGGATCGCACCTCCTGAAACGCGCCTTCCGGGAGGTGGCGGTGATCGGCGGCCTGGTCGAACGGCAGCATCCCGGCAAGCGCAAGACCGGCAAGCAGGTCACCTTCTCGACCGACCTGATCTACGACGTGCTGCGCCGCTACGAGCCGGATCATCTGCTGCTGCGTGCGGCGTGGGAGGATGCGCGGGCGCGGATGACCGACGTCGGCCGGCTCGGCAGCCTGATCGAGCGCGCCGTCGGAACGATGGTCCACGTTGACCTGCCGCGCGTATCGCCGCTGGCGGTGCCGGTGCTGACGCTGATCGGCCGCGAGAAGGTGGCGCACGGCCTGGCCGACGATGCCCTGCTGATCGAAGCGGAGGCACTGGCAGCGGAGGCGATGCGGGTCGACTAGGCCGGCAACGAGCTACAGAGAACTTCGCCCGACTGCTTGTGTCGAGCGAAGTCGGTACATCTTCCGCGTATGAAACGTGTCTCGATTACGCTCGACACAACTCGGGGGGCTCTCCCCCTGCGGATTACTTCTTCTCTTGCGCCGAGGTCCCGGAAGTCGCCGGAGCCGCTTCACCGCGGATGTTGCCCTCGGGCTGGACGGCGGCCTGCGCCTCGGTCTGGACGGGTACGTCCTTCGCCTTCTGGGCACCGGCGTCGTCGGCCTCGGCGGCCTGCTGATCCGGACCCTTGGTCTCGGTCTCCGCAGCGGCGGCGGGGGCGGCCGGCATCGGCAGCGGCGCGTCGCTATGCGCGTTGAGGAAGGCGATCACGTTGGCGCGATCTTCGGGCTTCGACAGGCCCGCGAAGGTCATCTTGGTGCCCGGCGCGAACTTCTTGGGCGACTCGAGCCACTCGTTCAGGTTCGTCCAGTTCCAGGTGCCGCCCTTGCCCGCAAGAGCGTCCGAGAACGGGAAGCCGTGGCCCTTGCCGACGCCCTCGCCCAGCACGCCCCATAGATTCGGGCCAAGCGCGTTGGCGCCCCCCTTGTCTGCGTTGTGGCACGCGGCGCACTTCTTGAAGACCTGCTCGCCTGCGGCCGGATCGGCACTGGCAAGGTAGAATTCGATCGGCTGGGCCGGCGCACCGCCGCCTTCGCTCGCTTCGGCCTCGACGCCCTCGACGACGTAGCCCATCTTTTCCGGCCGTTCGGCGTGGAAAAACTCGCCGCTGACGATCGACAGGCCCAATGCCGCAATACCGCCGGCAAGCGCCCACCCGGCAATCGTGTTAGCCCGATCGTCCACTCGTATCCTCCTGGTCGCACCTCGAGCGGTGCAAAGAGCGCGCTCCCTTTAGATTCGCCTTCACGCATCCGCAAGCGCGCTTGCCGCACCGCAACCTGCCGACTAAGCCGCCGCTCCACAATGGAAAGCTATCCCGCCCCCGCGCGTGCCCGTGTCGCCGAGATGGTTGCCGCGGCCGCCGCTGCGCCGCACCGTGCCGTCGCGTTCCAGGGCGCCCCGGGTTGCAACTCCCATATCGCGGTCAGCGAAGCCTTTCCCGAAGGGCTGCCGCTGCCCTGCTTCAGCTTCGAGGAGGCGCTCGAGGCGGTTGCCGATGGCCGTGCCGATTGCGCGATGATTCCGATCGAGAATTCGCTGCACGGCCGGGTCGCCGACATCCACTTCCTCCTGCCCGAGTCGGGGCTGGTGATCACCGGCGAGCATTTCCTGCCGATCCGCTATTGCCTGCTTGGGCTCGATCCGGCGGCGACGGTGACCGAGGCGATGAGCCATCCGCAGGCGCTCGGCCAATGCCGCCACTGGCTGCGCGCGCGCGACATCAAGCCGGTGGCCAATGCGGACACGGCCGGTGCCGCTGCCGCGGTCGCCGAGATCGGCCGGGGCGATGTCGGTGCGATTGCGCCGCGACTCGCGGCGGACCTGTACGGGCTGGAGGTGCTGGCCGAAGGGCTCGAGGATTCGGACGACAACACCACGCGCTTCGTGATCCTGGCGCGCGACGGGGTCACGGCGGGCTGGCAGGGCCAGTTCATGACGACGTTCGTGTTCGAGGTGAAGAACGTGCCCGCCGCGCTCTACAAGGCATTGGGCGGGTTCGCGACCAACGGCGTCAACATGACGAAGCTGGAAAGCTACCAGCGCGGCGCGAGCTTCGCCGCGACCGAATTCTTCTGCGACGTGGTCGGCCATCCCGACGATCCGACCCTGGCCCGGGCGCTCGAGGAATTGCGCTTCCACAGTAAATGGGTGCGGATGCTCGGCACCTACCCCCAGGCGCGCGCGCGCCCTTAGCCTGGCCCTGCACGATTTTCCGGCGCGGTGCCGATCACGCGATCGCCGACGAACGGGTTGCTCGCCCGTTCCCGCGCGAAATTCGACATCGGGCCGTGGCCGGGCACGAAGGCGGTGTCGCCGCCCAGCGGCCACAGCTTGCCAACGATCGATCCGATCAGGTCGGCGTGGTTGCCGAGCGGAAAGTCGGTGCGGCCGATTGCACCTTGGAACAGCACGTCGCCGACGAGCGCCAGCTTCGACGGCGCATGGTGGAAGACGATGTGACCGGGGGTATGGCCCGGGCAGTGGAGGACGTCGAACACCAGCTCGCCGACCGTCACCGTGTCACCATCGACCAGCCAGCGATCGGGCTCGAACGGTTGTCCGGACAGGCCGAAGCTCGCCGCGCGATCAGCGAGTCGCTCGATCCAGTAGCGGTCCGCCTCGTGCGGTCCCTCGATCGGCACGCCGAGTTCGCCGGCGAGGATGCCGGCATGGCCGCAATGATCGATGTGGCCGTGGGTGACGAGCAGCTTCTCGATCGCTACGCCGTGCTGCTTCGCCGCCGCCTTCAGCCGCGGCAGATCGCCGCCCGGATCGACGAAGGCGCCCCGCATGGTCTTCGTGCACCAGACGAGCGTGCAATTCTGCTGAAAGGCGGTGACGGGCACGATGGCGGCGCGCAGCGGCGGGTTGACGGGCTCGGACATGGCCGCCCGGATGGCCCCGGAGGTGCGCGGATGCAAGCCGGCGCGCTCGCCGCCGTTGCGCGAAGCGCGCCGCTCGCGCAACGGGAGCGGCGATGATCGATTCGGCGACACCCTTTGTCCTGCTCGACGATGCGCGGCGCGGCGGCGCACCCGCCCGCCTGTTCACGCGGCCGGAGCGCATCGCCGTCGCGCGGACGGCCGCGGAGGTGCGCGCGCTCGGCGGCTTCGTCGCCGCGGCGCGCGCCGAGGGCCTGCCGGTCGCCGGCTTTCTGGCCTACGAGGCGGGTCACGCCTTTGAGCCGAGGCTCTCGCGGCTGGAGCGGGAGACGGGCGCGAGCGAGCCGCCGCTCGGCTGGTTCGCCGCTTTCGCCGATGTGCGAATGGTCGCCCCTGACGAAGTGCTGGCGATGCTGCCCGATCCGGCAGGGGCGTGGGCCGGCGTGCCGGAGCCGCTGATCTCGCGCGCCGACTATGATCGGGCGCTGGCGCGGGTGAAGGCGTACATCGCGGCCGGCGACATCTATCAGGCCAACCTCACCTTTCCCGTGCGCGTGCCTATCCTGGGCGACCCGCTTGCCTTCTACGCCCGGCTGCGCCGGGCCGCGGCCGGGTGGGGCGGGGTGGTGTTCACCGGCGCGCACTGGCTGCTCTCGGCCTCGCCCGAATTGTTCTACACGCGGGAGGGCGAGCGGCTGACGGCGCGGCCGATGAAGGGCACGTCAGCCAGGCGTGCCGATCCGGTGGAAGACGCAGCGGCCGCCCGGCGGCTGACCGAGGAGCCGAAGGAACGCGCCGAAAACCTGATGATCGTCGATCTGCTGCGCAACGATTTCTCGCGTGTGGCGGCGCCCGGCAGCGTCGCCGTGCCGCGCCTGTTCGAGGTCGAGACCTATCCGACCGTCCATCAGATGACTTCGACCGTGACGGCGACGCTCGCCGATCCGGCGCTGCCGCCGTTCGGGGTGATCGAGGCCCTGTTTCCGTGCGGATCGGTGACCGGCGCGCCCAAGATCCGGGCGATGGAGATCATCGCCGAACTGGAGACGGCCCCACGCGGGCCGTATACCGGCAGCATCGGCGGTTGGACCGACGCCGGCGAATCGTTCAACGTTGCCATCCGTACGTTGGTGATGGCGTCGGGCGACAGCCATGCCCGGCTGGGGCTCGGGTCCGGCGTGGTCGCCGATTCGGAAGCCGCGGCGGAGTGGCAGGAGTGCCTCGACAAGGGCGCGTTCGTGACGGACCGCGCGGCGCGGTTCGACCTGATCGCCACGATGCGCTTCGATCCCGTCGCTGGGATCGCCGACCTGGAACGCCACCTCACGCGCATGAAGGGGTCGGCGGAGGCGTTCGGCTTCCGCTTCGATCGCCACGGCGTGCGCAACGAACTCCAGGCCGCGACCTTCCGGCTGGCGGCGCCGCGCCGCCTGCGGCTCCTGCTGTCGCGTTCAGGTGCGGTGGCGATCGAGGTTCGGCCGTTGCCGTCGCAGCCGGACGGCACCGTCGACGTCGCGCTGGCACCGCTGCCGGTCTCGGCAAGCGACTTCCGCCTGCGCCACAAGACGAGCGATCGCGGCTTCTACGACGCCGCGCGCCGCGCCGGTGGCCGGTTCGAGACCGTCTTCGTCGGGGCGGACGGCTTCCTGACCGAAGGAAGCTTCACCAACCTGTTCGTGGAACGGGAGGGCAGGCTGGTGACCCCGCCGCTGTCTCGCGGGCTCCTGCCTGGCGTGCTGCGGGCGCGGCTGATTGAGGAAGGGCAGGCTGTCGAGGGCGACCTCAGCGCCGCCGATCTCGCCGGCGGCTTTCTGATCGGCAATTCGGTTCGCGGGCTGATCCCCGCCCGGCTGGTTGCGGGAAGCGGCGCGCCCGGTCTATAGCGCGCCCGCATCGCACGGGGGCACTTCCGATGAGCTTCACTTCCGCCGCGCTGGACCGGATCCAGCCGTCTGCCACGCTCGCCATGACGACCCGCACGCTGGAGTTGAAGGCGCAAGGTGTCGACCTGATCGGCCTTGGCGCCGGTGAGCCGGACTTCGACACGCCCGATCACGTCAAGGCTGCGGCGATCGAGGCGATCAACGCTGGCAAGACGAAGTACACCAACGTCGATGGCACCGCCGAGCTGAAGGCCGCGATCAGCGCCAAGTTCAAGCGCGACAACGGCCTGGACTATGCGCCCAACCAGATCAGCGTGAACGTTGGCGGCAAGCACACGCTTTTCAACGCGCTGGTCGCTACGGTCGATCCGGGCGACGAGGTCGTGATTCCGGCGCCTTACTGGGTGAGCTATCCGGACATCGTCAGCTTCTGCGGCGGCACGCCGGTCATCATCGAGGCCGGCGCCGACCAGCTCTACAAGATCACGGCCGAGCAGTTGGATGCGGCGATCACCCCGCGCACCAAGTGGGTGCTGCTCAACTCGCCGTCCAACCCGACCGGTGCCGCCTATACTGAGGACGAGCTGAAGGCGCTCGCCGAGGTCGTCCGCCGTCACCCGCACGTCTGGGTGATGGCCGACGATATGTATGAGCACATCATCTATGATGGCTTCAAGTTCACCACGATCGCGCAGGTCGCGCCCGATCTCTACGATCGCACGCTGACGGTGAACGGCTGCTCCAAGGCCTATTCCATGACAGGCTGGCGCATCGGTTTTGCCGGCGGCGCGCCGTGGCTGATCAAGGCGATGGCCAAGCTCCAGTCGCAGTCGACCTCCAACCCCTGCTCCATCGCGCAGGCAGCGGCGGTGGCGGCGCTCAACGGGCCGCAGGACTTCCTGGCGGAGCGGGCGGCGGCCTTCCAGAAGCGGCGTGACTTGGTCGTGTCGATGCTGAACCAGGTCGAGGGCATCAGCTGCCCGCGGCCCGAAGGCGCCTTCTACGTCTATCCCGACGTGTCGGGCCTGATCGGCAAGACGACCCCCAAGGGTCAGCGCATCGACACCGACGAACAGCTCGTCGGCTACCTGCTCGACGAGGGTCGGGTCGCGGCCGTGCATGGCGGCGCGTTCGGCGTCGAGCCGGCGTTCCGGGTCAGCTATGCGGTGTCCGACGAGACGCTGACCAAGGCGTGTGAGCGGATCCAAACGGCCTGCGCGGCCCTCCGCTAAGTCCCTCTCCAGCAGGCGGGAAAGGTCTTTCCCGCTTGTAACTTGCGCTATCGGCCACATGTTGTTCTGGAACGATCGGCCGGGAGCCGGACGGAGGAGCCTGACATGAGCAAGGTACGCAATCTCGTCGTCGCAGGCGTCAGCGTTCTGCTGGCGACCGGCACGCTGACCCAGATCCAGCAGCCGGCTGTGGCCGCGGAAACCGCGGTCCGGATCCCGGCGCCGGCGGTCGACGTCCCGGCGGGCAACAAGATGGAGACTGCGATCTTCGCCGGCGGCTGCTTCTGGGGCGTCCAGGGCGTCTACAGCCACGTCAAGGGCGTGCAGAGCGCCGTCTCCGGCTATGCCGGCGGCAGCAAGGCGACCGCCCAGTACGAACTGGTCGGCAGCGGCAATACCGGTCATGCCGAGGCGGTGAAGGTCGTCTACGATCCGAAGGTCGTCAGCTACGGCAAGCTGCTCCAGGTGTTCTTCTCGGTCGTCGCCGATCCGACGACGCTCAACTATCAGGGTCCCGATCATGGGACGCAGTATCGATCGGCGATCTTCCCGATGACTCCGCAGCAGAAGATGGTGGCGGAACGCTACATCGCCCAGCTCGGCAAGACCGGCGCCTGGAAGCGCCCGATCGTGACCAAGATCGAACGGCTGCCCGGCTTCTACCCGGCCGAGGACTATCATCAGGACTTCCTCGCCCGGAAGCCGGACCACCCCTATATCGTGGTCAACGACATGCCGAAGGTCGAGGCGTTGAAGTCGCTGTTCCCGACGCAATATGCGTCGCGCCCGGTGCTCGTCGCCTCGCGCTGACAGGCAGGTCGCTCCCGTCGTAGGCGGGGGCGGTCGGCCAGCTAGGCCGCGATCGGAAACCTGAGCAGCCGGTCTGCGACCGGGATCAGCGCCTCGGCGCGGCCACCGACGGCGCGGACGATTTCGGGATGGCCGGCGTCGAGCCCGCCGGTCAGCGCGCCGAAGGCCGGCAGGATCAGCTTCGTAGCCCCCGATACGAAGCAACGTCGGGCAACGTTGCGGCCCTTCAGGGTCAGGCGCAGTTTCGGATGATAGTGGCCGGACAGTTCGGGCCGGACATCGCGCGCATTCGCCTCGTGGCGCAGCACCAGGCCGTCGACAAACGCCTCGTCCATCAGCGTGCCGCCGCAATGGTCGATCATCCCGGCATCGTGGTTGCCGGTGATCCACGTCCAGCGCGTTGCGCCGGTCAGCGCCCGCAGCAGGTCCTGCGCCTGTTCCGGCAGACGCTCGCAGCCGCGCGAATCGTGGAAGCTGTCGCCGAGGCACCAGACTTCCTGCGCGTCGGTGGAAGTCACGAGCGCGGTCAGGTCGGCCAGGGTCGCGATCGAATCGTAGGGCGGCAGCATCTGACCGAACCGCGCGAACCAGCTTGCCTTCTCGAAGTGCAGATCGGCGACCAGCAGGGCGCGTCGCGCCGGCCAGTAGAGCGCCCCCTGAGGCAGCGCGACCAGATCGATCCCACAGAACGAAAAGCGAACCATGCAGGCGCTATAGGAGTCGCGGACTCGCCCCGCAATGCGCTTGCCGGATCTAGTCGCCCGCCAGCCAGCGCTGAAACAGCGTGTTGGCGATCGCATAAGGCGGCGGCGGCAGGAACCGCGCGCCCGCTTCCTCGCGCATCGCCGCGGCGACCTCGTCGCCCGTTACCCACATCGCATCCTCGAGCTCCTTGGCATCGAGGGTGATCCGGTCGTCTTCCACCACGGCGACGCAGGCGATCATCAGCGAGGATGGAAACGGCCACGGCTGGCTGGCCAGGTAGCGGACCGACGTGGCCCGCACGCCCGCTTCCTCGAACAGTTCGCGGGCGACGGCCTCCTCGATCGATTCGCCGACCTCGACGAAGCCGGCCAGCGCCGAATAGCGTCCGGCCGGAAACATCGCCTGCCGTCCGACGAGGACACGGCCGTCATGTTCGGCCAGCATGATGACGACCGGATCGGTCCGCGGGAAGTGCTCGGACCCGTCGGCGGAGCAGCGGCGGGCCCAGCCGGCGCGGAACGGCTCGGTCGGAGCGCCGCAGCGCGGGCAATGGCCGTGCCGCGCGTGCCAGTCGACTAGGCTGCGCGCCGCGGCATAGGTGGCCGCCTCCGCATAAGGCAGGGTGGCGAGCAGCTTGAACAGGAGCGGCGAGCGGGACGGCCCGACCACGCCGCCACCGCTGCCGTCGCCCATCGCGGCGAAGCGCGGCGCGCCGTCGATCAGGCCGAGCAGGATCAGCGCGCCGGCATCCTCCGGCACGGGCAGCCAGGTCAGCTCGCCCGCTTCGTTCGGTACCGGATCAAGCCCGTTCATGGCCAGCAGCCGCGCCGCCGGGTCCCGGCGGAGACATTCGACCGCTTCGGCGTCGTCGCGCAGGTGATCGACGCGTTCAAGCGGCGATCCGGTGAAGCCCGGTATGATGTCCGTCATGCGGCGGCACGGTCCTTGTAGACGGCGGCGGTGAGATCGCCGACGAGCGGGTTGTTCGGCGGCCCCATGAACTGGGTCATCATCACCACGTAGAGCCCGTTCGAACGATCGACGAAGGCGTGGGTGCCGGCGGCCCCGCTCCAGCCATAGGTGCCGGCGCCTTCACCGCCCGGCACCGCGACCAAGGTCGATCGCCCGCCCGCGCCGTATCCCGAATCCGCGCCGAACTTGGCGCCGGGCTCGAGCAGGTTCGACATCATCAACCGCGCCGTCTCCGGCTTCAGGATGCGGGCACGGCCGAGCTGGCCTTCGTTCAGCAACGCCTGCATGAACCGCGCATAATCGCGTGCCGACGAAACCAGTCCTGCGCCGCCATAGGGAAAGGCCGGCGGGCGCGCGTAGATTGTAGCCGGGGGCACGTCGAGCGGCTCCAGCCCCTTGTCGGTCACGTTGTAGTTGCTCGTCATGCGGCCGAGCTTGGCAGCGGGCACGGTGAAGCCAGTGTCGGACATGCCGAGCGGGGTGAAGATCCGCCGTGCCAGGAACGTATCGAACGGCATGCCCGACACCTTCTCGACCACCGCCCCGGCCACATCGAGCGCGATGCTGTAGTTCCAGGCGGAGCCCGGTTCGACCAGCAAGGGCAGCGGCGCGACCGCCTCGGCAAAGGCGATCAGGTCGCGGGGCCGGTGCTCGGCCGCTTCGGCGGCGACGGAGGTCTGGGCGGGAACGATGCCCTTTTCGACGTAAAGCTTCTGGAGCGGGCCGTTGCCGATGATGGAATAGGTGAAGCCGGCCGTATGGGTGAGCAGGTGCCGGATCAGGATCGGCTTCGTCGCCGGGCGCGTCGCCAGACTGTTCGCGGCGTCGGTCAGCACGTTCATCTGGGCGAAGCCGGGGAAGATGTCGGAGAGCGGCTGGTCCAGCGAGAGCTTGCCGTCCTCGACCAGCATCATGATCGCGCAGCCGGTGACCGGCTTGGTCATCGAATAGATGCGGTAGAGCGAGTCCGGGCCGGCGGCGGGACCGCTGCCGAGGGCGAGCCGGCCGGTCGAGATGAAGTCCGGACCGCCGTTCGCGCCCCCGGTCGCGACGACGATGTTCGCCACCTTGCGCTCGGCCACGTAGCGATCCGCCATCGCCTTGACGGCGGCATGGGTAACCTGACCGGTCCGGGCGAAGCCGACGGTGGGAAGCGCAACGCTTGCTGCCAGCGCGGCGAGCAGGTGGCGACGGTCAAGCTCCGGCAGATGTCCGTTCATCGTGTCTCTCCCCCATGTTTTCCTCTGTTTGGGCGAGGCTTGCGGCTTTGGCAAACAGCGTGGGAAGCCCGGCCTGTGCAAGATCGACGAGCGGCCACCACTCGCCGTCTAGCGGAACGTCGGGGGCGATTGCCGCGACGACGCGCAGTTCCAGCACGAAGTGGGTGAAGACGTGGACGATCTGGCCAATCGGGCGCCAATTGGCGGCGAACGGCGCGCCCTCCAGCCCGGGATCCTCCTCCCGCCAGGGTCCGCTCGGCAACGCGCGCATGCCGCCGAGCAGGCCGCTGCCGGCACGACGCTGGAGGAGGACCGCGCCACCGCGGACCGCCCAGAATGCGGTACCGTAGCGGGTCGGCCGCGGCTTCTTCGGGAGCTTGACCGGAAAGGCGTCGGGCGCCCCGGTGCGCACGGCCGCGCAATGTTCGCGCACCGGACAGATCGCGCAGGCGGGGGAGCGGAACGTGCAGATCGTCGCGCCCAGATCCATCATTGCCTGGGCGAAATCGCCGGCACGGTCATCCGGCGTGATCGTGTCCGCCAGCGCCCGGATACGGCTGCGGGCCCCCGGCAGCGGCTCGGCCATCGCGAACAGGCGGGCGACGACACGCTCAACATTGGCGTCGACCACCACCGCCCGTTTGCCGAACGCGATCGCCGCCACCGCCGCCGCGGTATAGTCACCGATGCCCGGCAGGGCGCGCAGGCCGGCTTCATCTTCCGGGAAGCCGCCGGCCGCGACCACTGCCCTGGCGCAGGCGATCAGGTTGCGGGCGCGGGCATAGTAACCGAGCCCTGCCCAGGCGGTCATCACCGCCGCCTCGTCGGCCGCGGCCAGATCGGCGATGGTCGGCCAAGTGCTGGTGAACCGCTCGAAATAGCCGCGCACCGCCGCCACGCTGGTCTGCTGCAGCATGATCTCGGACAGCCAGACGCGGTAGGGATCGGGGGCGGGCAAACCGGGCGGGGAGCGCCATGGCAGCGTGCGGGCATGCACGTCGTACCAGGCCAGGAGCGCGGTTGCGGCATCGACGGGCATGAGGCGCTATGGCATGGAGCGGGCGATGACGGAACGGAAGACAGTCGCGCCACCCAAGCGCAAGCCGGAGCCGGAAAAGCCCCGCGGCGGGCGTGCCCGCATGCTGTCCGAAATCGTGCCGGATATTGGCGGCGCTGCCTTCCGCCGCTTCGGTTTCGTCCAGTCATCGGTGGTCAGTCGCTGGGCGGAGATCGTCGGCCCGCGCTATGCCGAGGTGTCCGCGCCCGAATCGATCCGCTTCCCCCAGGGCAAGCGCGCTGACGGCGTGCTGACCCTGATGGTCGATGGCGCCCACGCGCCGATGCTGCAGCATGTCGCGCCGGCGATCGTCGAGCGGGTCAACCGTTTCTTTGGCTATTCCGCGGTTGCCCGTGTCGTGATCCGGCAAGGCGCTGTCGCCCGCGCTGCGCCGCGTCGGACGACACCCGCGCCGCGCCCCGCCCCGGTCGAACTCGGCGACAGCCTGCGCGCGATCGCCGATCCGGAGCTGCGCGCCTGCCTGGAAGGGCTGGCCGGTGCGCTCGCTGCCGCGGAGGCGCCGCCGATCCTCAAGCTGGAAGTGAAGGGCAAGGTCCGATGACGAAGCGCGGCGTGGCGTTGGCACTGGCGGCAATGGCGCTGGCGGGTTCGTCGCTGCCGCTTGCCGCCGCGCCCAAGGCCGCCGCGAAACCCGCGGCCAAGCCGGCAACGGCGCGCGACTGGACGTCGACCGTAACGATGACGCCGGCCGGTGCCTACGTTCTGGGCAACCCGCAGGCCAAGGTCCGGCTGATCGAGTATCTATCGATGACCTGCACCCACTGCGCCGCCTTCACCGGCGAATCGCTGCAGCCGCTGCGCGACAATTACGTGCGCACGGGACAGGTCAGCATCGAGGTGCGCCATGCCATCCGCGACAGCCTGGACGTGGCCGCCAGCCTGCTGGTCCGGTGCGGCGGGCCGAAGAGCTTCTTCGGCAACACCGAAGCGGTGCTCGCGACGCAGGACGACTGGCTGCGCGCCGCCGTCGCGTTCCAGGAACAGGATCAGGGTGCCGCCGGCAAGCTGCCGCTGGGCCAGGCGCTTGCCGCTTTCTCGCGCGGCGCGGGGCTCGACCGGATTATGACCGCGCGGGGATTGCCGGCGGCGCAGGCCAATGCCTGCCTGAACAACAAGGTCGAACAGGATCGCCTCGTCGCGATGGCCAAGGAAGCGTGGAGCACGCGCGGCATCCCTGGCACCCCGGCCTTCCTGATTAACGGCACCTTGGTCGAGGGGGCCAATCGCTGGGCGGCACTGGAGCCCAAGCTGCGCGAGGCGCTCCGCTAGGCCGGGCGCCGACCGCTTTGACGCGGCCGCGCGCGCACGGCATAGCGAGCGCCAAGAGTAGCAGCAGCGGGTGGGTGGAATGAAGACCGGCACGGTGATCTTGAGCGTGACGTTGGCGCTGGCACTCGCCGGCTGCGGCAAGAAGGATGACGCTGCGGCGCCGGCCGCAACCCAGGCGACCGCGGCCCCTGTCGCTGCCCCGACCGGTCAGAATTGGACCGAGACGGTCGCTGCAACACCGGAAGGCGGCTTCCGGATGGGCAATCCCGACGCTGCCGTGAAGCTCGTCGAATATGCCTCCTTCACCTGCCCGCACTGCGCGGCGTTCGAAGCCGAGGCGAGCGAGAAGATCCAGGCGCTGGTCCAGAAGGGCACGCTCAGCTGGGAATTCCGCCCGTTCCTGCTGAACGCGATGGACGTCGCCCCTTCGCTGCTCGTCGGCTGCCAGGGCCCCGGCCCGTTCTTCAAGCTCGCCGAGCAGCTTTACGCCGACCAGCAGAACTGGGCGTTGAAGTATCAGGGCCTGTCGCAGGCCGACGTCCAGCGCATCCAGTCCCTGCCGGAAGCGCAGCAATTCGCCGCCCTCGCCAAGGCTGGCGGGCTCGACCAGTTCTTCGCCGCCCGCGGCCTGCCCGCCGCCAAGGCCGAGGCGTGCCTGACCGACAAGGCGGCGGCCGATCGGCTGGTGGCGCTGCGCGATCGCGGCACCAACCAGGACAAGGTGACCGGCACGCCGACCTTCCTGATCAACGGTCAGACTGCCGCCGACACGTTCGACTGGGCGGCGCTGGAGCCCAAGCTCAAAGCCGCCGGAGCCTGATAGCGGCTCTCGCGCATCGGGGGCGCTCGTGCGGATCAAGCGGCTCAAGCTGTCCGGGTTCAAGAGCTTCGTCGAGCCCGCCGAACTGCGCATCGAACCCGGCCTGACCGGTGTCGTCGGGCCGAACGGCTGCGGCAAATCGAACCTGCTGGAAGCGATGCGCTGGGCGATGGGCGAGGGATCGGCCCGGTCGCTGCGCGGCGGCGGCATGGACGACGTGATTTTCGCCGGAACCGCGACCCGACCGGCGCGCGACTTCGCCGAAGTCTCGATCCTCGCCGAGCGGGAAGGGGCGGAGGGCGCGCAGGAGGTCGAGGTCGTGCGCCGCATCGATCGCGGCGCCGGATCCGCCTATCGGATTGATGGCCGCGACGCCCGCGCCCGCGACGTCGCCTTGCTGTTCGCCGATGCGGCGACGGGCGCGCATTCGCCGGCTCTCGTCAGCCAGGGCCGGATCGGCGCGGTGATCGCAGCGCGACCACAGGAGCGGCGGCAGATGCTGGAGGAGGCGGCCGGCATCGCCGGGCTGCACGTCCGCCGCAAGGACGCCGAACAGAAGCTCCGCGCGACCGAGGCGAACCTGACGCGGCTGGATGAGATCGTCGCCGACATGGAGGTGCGGATTGCCGCGCTCCGCCGCCAGGCACGGGCCGCCGAACGCTACCGGGCGCTATCGACGCAGATCCGGCTGGCCGAGGCGCGGCTGATCTTCGCCCGCTGGCGCGACGCCGCCGCGGCATCCGACGCGGCCAAGGCCGAAGCCGATCAGGCCGAGCAGGCGGCGGTTGCCGCAGCCGGCGTCCAGCGCGACGCGGCGGTCGCACAGGCGACGGCATCGCGGGCGCTCGCCGACCGACGACATGCGGCGGAGAAGGCGCGCGAGGCCGCCGCCGCCGCCAGCCATGCCTTGGCGGCGGCACATGGCGAGGCATCCGCCCTGGAGCGGCGGCTGGCCGAACTCACCCGCGCCGCTGAGACGCTGGCGCGGGACCGGGGGCGCGAGGATGCGCTGGCGATCGATGCGGCCGCTGCCATCGCGCGATTGACGGTCGAGGAACGCGAACTCGCCGCCGCCATCGCCGCCGCCACGACGGAGCGCGGCACGCGGACTGCCGCCCTTACCGAAGCGGAACGGGCGGCGCGCGACAGCGAACTGGCGCTGGCGCAGGCGATGGCAGCGGAAGCCGCCGAGCTTGCCGAGATTCGGGTCGCAGACGCGGCTCTCGCCGGCGCGCGGCAGCGCCTCGCCCGGGCGGTCGCGGAAGTCGAGCGCGTCGACCGGGAGGAGAAAGGCCTTCCACAGCCGACCGGACTGGAGGGGACGCGCGATGCGGCGTCGGCGCGCCGCCAGCAGGCCGAGGCCGACATGGCCGCCGCCGCCGAATCGCTCCAGATCGCGGAGGCCGCGCGCGACACTGCCGCTGCCGCGCGCGAGCGCGCCGAGAGCGACGGCAGCGCCGCCCGCGCCACTCTGGCCGGGATCGAGGCGGAGGTACGTGCGCTCGCCCGTGCCATGGAGGCCGCGTCGCGCGAGACCGACGCCGAACGCCGCGCCATCGCCCTCGTCCGCGCCGAGCCCGGCTATGAACGCGCCCTCGCGGCAGCCCTCGGCGATGATCTGGATGCGGTCGTCGGGGATAAGGGACCTCGCCGCTGGGCGGGGACAGAGCCGGGGGACGATCCGCGCTTGCCGGCCGGGGTGGAACCTCTTTCCGGGCGGATCACAGCGCCGCACGCTCTGGGCCGGCGGCTGGCCCAAGTCGGCGTGGTCGACCGCGACGATGGCAGCTTGGTGCTCGCGGCGGGGCAGCGCCTCGTCACCCGTGACGGGCGGATGCGGCGCTGGGACGGCTTTGTCGCCGAAGATGTCGGCGCCGCCGCTGCCGCGCGGCTGGTGCGCGCCAATCGCCTGGAGGAGCTCCAGGCAGCACTGCCATCGGCTCAGGCTGCGGTGGAGCAGGCGATCGCGGCCTTGGCGGCGGCGAACGCCGAGCTGGTGACGGCCCGAGTGGCGATCGATCGGGCCCGATCCGCCCGCGCGACGGCGGAGGAGGCGGGGCGTCGGGCCGGGCGGGAGATCGACGCGGCGGTGGCAGCGCTGGACCGGCTTGCCGCACAGCGCCGGCAGATCGGTGAACGGCGCGTGCGCGTTGCCGACGAGCATCGCGACGCTGTCGCCGCGACGGATGCTGCCGCGGCGACCCGCGCCGCCTTGCCCGACGGGCAGGCCAGCCGGCGCGCGGTCGAAGCTCTGCGTCTGGCGACGGATGCCGCCCGCCGCACGCTGGCGGACGCGCGCGCAGCGGCCGATGCGATCGGGCGGGCGATCGAGGCGGATCGGCGGCGGCTGGAGGCGGCCCGCAGCGAGGCCCGCGGCTGGCGGTCGCGCGCCGGCGATGCCGCCCAGCGCATCGCCGAGATGGAACGGCGCGTTGCCGAGGTCGCGCAGGAACGCGCCGCCATCGCCGACAAGCCGGCGATGCTCGCTACCCGGATCGAGGATCTGCGCCGCGCCGACGAGGCGCTCCAGAGCGCAGCCAAGGATGCGCGCGAGGCGGAGCGCGAAGGCGAGACGGCAGTGCAGCAGGCCGACGCCGCACTCGCCGCGGCGGGCGAGGCGCTCAGCGTGGCGCGGGAGCGCCGCGCCGGGGCGGCGGCCCGCGCCGAGGCGCAGGAGAGCCGGCGTATCGAGATGGGCCGCATTTCTGGCGAGCGGTTCGAATGCCCCGCCCCCGTGCTGCCGGAGAAGATCGGCTTCGTCGCCCGGGAGGTGGAGGACGCGTCCGCCGAGTCGACCCGTCTCGATCGCCTGACCGCCGATCGCGAGCGGATCGGCCCGGTCAATCTCGTTGCCGAAACCGAACTGGTCGCGCTGGAGACCGAGCGGACGACGTCGCTGGCCGAACGGAAGGAGCTAGCCGAGGCGATCCACCGCCTGCGCGGTTCGATCGGCAGCCTCAACCGCGAGGGCCGCGCCCGCCTGCTCGCCGCGTTCGAGGCGGTCGACGGGCATTTCCGCCGGCTGTTCACGACCCTCTTCGAAGGCGGTCAGGCCCAACTGGCGCTGATCGACTCGGAGGATCCACTGGAGGCGGGGCTCGAGATCATGGCCCAGCCGCCGGGCAAGAAGCTCGCTGCCCTGACCCTGCTGTCCGGCGGCGAGCAGGCACTGACGGCGGTGGCCCTGATCTTCGGTCTGTTCCTGACCAACCCGGCGCCGATCTGCGTGCTGGACGAGGTCGATGCGCCGCTGGACGACGCCAACATCGAACGCTTCTGCGATCTGCTCGCCCGGATGTCGGAGGAAACGGATACGCGCTACCTGGTCGTCACCCATAATGCCGTGACGATGAGCCGCATGCACCGGCTGTTCGGCGTGACGATGATCGAGCGGGGGGTCAGCCGGCTGGTGTCGGTCGATCTCGGCGGCGCGGAAACCCTGCTCGCCGCGGAGTAGTTCAGGCGACCGCCGCCAGCGCGCGCGCATTGGCGTGGCGGAGGTCCTCGACGAACTGGCGATATTCTTCCTCGGCGCGGCCGCGATCCTCGATGCGCAGCAGGTAGCTCGGGTGGATGGTGACCCAGCATTCGCCGCCATCCTCCAGCGTCTGCTGCTGACCTCGGGTCCGGGAGATGGTCACGACCTTGCCCAGCAACGCCCGCGCCGCCGACGCACCGAGGGCCACCGTCACCGGCGGGCGGATCAGCATGCGTTCCTGATCCAGCCACCAATTGCAGGCCTGAATCTCGCCGCCGTCGGGTTTGGCGTGGATGCGGCGCTTGCCGCGCTGCTCGAACTTGAAGTGCTTGACCGCGTTGGTGACGTAGGCGGCGCTACGGTCGACCCCGGCCTCGCCCAGCGCGCGATCGAGCAGCTGACCGGCCGGGCCGACGAACGGGCGCCCGGCCAGATCCTCCTGGTCGCCCGGCTGCTCGCCGACCAGCATCAGCCGGGCATCGACCGGGCCTTCGCCGAACACCGTCTGCGTTGCGGGCTTGTAGAGGTGGCAGCGGGTGCAGCCCTTGGCCTCCTCGCGCAGCGCCTCCCATGCCACCTGGCTGTTGCCGCCGATCTCTGCCTGGGCGTTCGCGATCATCCCTGCCTCCCGCGCCTGCGCACTGGCGATCAGGCCCGGCACCAACGCCGTCTCGGGCATGTTTTTCCAGTATTTCTTGGGCATTTCCTTCAGCATCGCGCCTATCTTGACCCGCGCCGGATTGAAGATCGACGCATAGTATGTCGCCCAGGTCTGTTCGAGCGGGTCGCCGTCCGGCGCGTCCGCCTTCGTGGCGCCGGGGCTCTCGCTGAGCGCGGTGCCGTCCCAGTGAACGGACAGCTCGGGCGTCAGGATCGACCAGCGCATTGTCGCGAACCGGCGCACGAAGAAGGCGGCGTTGGCGCGGACGATGTGGTGCTCGGGTTCGAACCAGGCGACGTAGCGCCGCTCGTCCCCCTCGCCGATCTCGCGAAATCGGAGGAAGGCGCGCATCTTGTGGATGTCGCGGCGGACCGCCTTGGCCAGGCCGGCGATGCGGCGGACGAGCGGGTCGGCTTCGTCCTCAATCAGCTTGGGCGTGGAGCGAAGTCGCACCAGCAAGGTGTAGAGCAGGGCAAATCGTGCCGGATCGGCGTGGCAGATCGCCGTCTCGGCCAGCGACAGGAAGGCACGAGGCACGGAGAAGATCGCGCCGGGCGCTGCCGCGGCAGGTTCCGGTGCATCGCCGAACAGGTCGCCGGCCCCGTCGCCGACCTGCCAGACGACATCTTCGGGCGGCACAGCGGCGAGCGCCAGAGCGCGGGCGGCATCGCGCCAACCGTCGAAATCGTCTTCCGCCGCCAGCGTCACCGCCCGCATCAGGTGCGCAGCCGGTATCCGGTGCGGAAGATCCAGGCGATGATCCCGATGCACGCCAGCAGGAAGAGGAAGGTGAGCCCGGCGCTCAGCCGGATATCGACATCCGAAGTGCCGTAAAAGGCCCAGCGCAGCCCGTTCACGAGATAAATGATCGGGTTGAACAGGGTCAGCGACCGCCACAGCGGCGGCAGCATGTCGATCGAGTAGAAGGTACCGCCAAGGAAGGTGAGCGGGGTCACGATCATCAGCGGCACGATCTGCAGCTTCTCGAACCCGTCCGCCCAGACGCCCAGGATGAAGCCGAACAGGCTGAAGGTGACCGCGATCAGCACCACGAAGCCCGCCGCCCACAGCGGGTGCACGATGTGGAACGGTACGAACAGCCGCGCCGTCACCAGAATGATCGCCGCGAGGATCACGGACTTGGTCGCCGCCGCGCCGACATAGCCGAGCAGGGTCTCGGCGACGCCAATTGGCGCGGAAAGCAGTTCGTAGATCGTACCGGTGAACCGCGGCAGATAGATGCCGAACGACGAATTGGAGATGCTCTCCGACAGGATCGTCAGCAGCATCAGCCCCGGCACGATGAACGCGCCATAAGATACGCCGTCGACCGATTGCATCCGCCCGCCGATGGCCGATCCGAACACGATGAAGTAGAGCGACGTCGTCAGCACCGGCGTCAGGATGCTCTGGAAGATCGTCCGCCACGAACGGTTGAGCTCGAACAGGTAGATGGCGCGGACCGCGTGCAGGTTCATGCCGCCTCTGCCCCGACCAGATCGACGAAGATGTCCTCGAGCGACGAGCGATGAACGTCGAGCCCGCGGAAATCGATGCCCGCCGCGCCGAGTGCCTTGACGAGAGCAGCCACGCCGCGCTGCTCCGCCTCCTCGGCGGTGATGCTGTAGATCAGCCGCTTGCCGTCATCCTCCAGCCCCAGCGGCCAATCGGCCAGTGCTTCCGGCAAAGTAGCGAGCGGCTCGGCCAGATCGAACGTGGCGATCGCCTTGCCCAGCTTGGCGAGCAACGCCTGCTTCTCCTCGACGAGGATCAGCGTACCCTTGTCGATGATGCCGATGCGATCGGCCATCTCTTCGGCTTCCTCGATATAATGGGTGGTGAGGATGACGGTGACGCCTTCCTCCCGCAGCTTGCCGATCAGCGCCCACATTTCGCGGCGGAGTTCGACGTCAACGCCGGCGGTGGGCTCGTCGAGAAACAGGATGTCCGGCTCATGGGCGAGCGCCTTGGCGATCAGCACGCGGCGCTTCATGCCCCCGGACAATGCGGAGATCTTGCTGTCGCGCTTGTCCCACAGCGACAGCGAGCGGAGCACGCGTTCGACCGCGGCGTCGTCGCGGCGCTTGCCGAACAGGCCGCGGCTGAAGGCGACGGTATCGCGCACCCGCTCAAACATGTCGGTGGCCAGCTCCTGCGGCACCAACCCGATGCGGGCACGGGCACGGCGCCAGTCCCGCGTCGCATCGGCACCGTCGACGGTAATCGTCCCCGCAGTCGGCCGGACTAGCCCGCACACCGCGCCGATCAAAGTCGTCTTGCCGGCGCCATTGGGGCCGAGCAGCGCGAAGATCTCGCCGCGGGCGATGTCCAGATCGACACCGCGCAGTGCCTGATGCCCCGACGCGTAGATCTTGGTCAGGCCACGGATCGAGAGGAGAGGCTGCACGGGCATGAGGATGGGGCGGCCGGGTGCCTTTGCCTAGAGGTCAGGCGGCGAAAAGCTCGAGCTGATCGCGCTTCGGCTTGATCCGCTCTTTGAGGTCGATGCGATCGGTGAGCGCGACCGGCCGCCAGTCGCTCGCGGCGATGAACGGGCGAACCTTGGTGATCGAGACGGTCAGCCGGGCGACATCCTCCAGCCGCAGCTTACGCCAGCGCCGGGAGGTGAGGATCGCACCGACCGCCTTGAGGCCGAGACCCGGCACGCGGAGCAGGTCCTCCTTCGGCGCCCGGTTGACGTCGACCGGAAAGCGATCGCGGAACTTGAGCGCCCAGGCGAGCTTCGGATCGATGTCGAGCGGCAGCATGCCAGCCGCATCGGTCGCCTGCGCCACCTCCGGCGGCGCGAAGCCGTAGAAGCGCATCAGCCAGTCGGCCTGGTAAAGGCGGTGCTCGCGCATCAGCGGCGGGCGTTGCAGCGGCAGGATCGCGCTCGCGTCGGGGATCGGGCTGAACGCGGAATAATAGACCCGGCGCAGATCGTAGCGGGAGTAGAGCTTGCTCGCGGTGGTGACGATCTCGCCATCGTTCGCGCTGTCGGCGCCGACGATCATTTGCGTCGACTGTCCGGCAGGTGCAAACTTCGGTGCGGAACGATAGCGCTTCTTGGCATCCTTGCCGTCGTCGATCGCCGTCTTCAGCCCGCCCATCGCGCCGCGGATACGCGTGCCCGATTTCTCAGGCGCAAGCCGGGCCAAGCCGCCCTCCGTCGGCAGTTCGACGTTGATCGACAAGCGATCGGCGTAGAGCCCTGCCTGGTGCAGCAGTTCCGAATCGGCGTCGGGAATGGTCTTGAGGTGGATGTAGCCGCGGAATTCGTGATCCTCACGCAGCGACCGCGCGACCTCAACGATCTGCTCCATCGTATAGTTGGAGGAGCGGATGATGCCCGAGGAGAGGAAAAGCCCTTCGATGTAGTTGCGTCGGTAGAAAGCGAGGGTGAGCTGCACGACCTCCTCGGCGGAGAAGCGCGCGCGGCGGACGTTCGAGCTCTTGCGGTTGATGCAGTAGTGGCAGTCGAAGATGCAGCTGTTGGTCAGCAGTATCTTGAGCAGCGAAATGCAGCGACCATCCGGCGCGTATGCGTGGCAGATGCCCATGCCCTCGGTCGAGCCGATGCCGCTCGACTTCCCTTCCGACGCCCTCTTGGCCGTGCCCGACGATGCGCAAGAGGCGTCGTACTTGGCCGCGTCGGCGAGGATCGCAAGCTTTTCGCGGGTGTCGAGCCGGGCCATGCGTTCGATATATGTTCCTGAAAAGACAAAGGCAATGCTGATCGGTCGATCGCCCGACCGGCGGTTGACCTACGCCGCGAACCGTCACCCTGAACTCGTTTCAGGGTCCATTCGCGCGGCCTCGCCAACCTTGCGCAACCGAGCGGCAATGGATGCTGAAACGAGTTCAGCAGGACATGTGAGGGTGTCGGCCGTCAGCCTTTGGCCGGCGCCAGGATCCTTCCTACCGGTCTCGCGACGAGGATCATCAGCAGGAACGGCACGAACGCGAGGGCCGCGTGCAGGGCGAAGAAATGCGCGTGCGGCATCCGTTCCCACAGCGCGCCGAGGATGCCGACCAGCAAATTGCCGAGGAACGTCGAGAAGAACAGCAGACCCATCATCGTGCCGTTCACGGCTGCAGGCGCGGCGCGGGAAAACATGGCCAGCAGCGTCGGCCAGTAGAACATGAAGCCGAGCGCGTTCAGCGCAAACAGCAGGATCGGCCAGGCCGCGGAGACGCGCGCGCCGTCCTGTGCCCAACCGGCCGGCAGCATCATCAGCAGGTTGCCAAGCGCGGTTATCGCGTAGCCGATCGCGATCTTGGCGATGTCGCCCGGCTCGCGGCCGCGGCTGCCCTGCCAGCGCCAGAGCGCGATCAGCGGCGGCACGACGAGGATGCAGAAGATGCCGTCGAGCGAGATGTAGGACGCGGTCGGCACGGTCCAGCCGAACAGACCGCGATCGACCGACGCGTCGATGAAGAGGAGGACGCTGTTGGTCTCCTGATAATAAGCGGTCGCCGGCAGGATCGCGATCAGCGCCACGACCAGCAAGGCGGCGATGACCCGCCAGTCCTGCGCTTCCAGCCGCGGCGGCGCGGCGTCGCTACGGTTGCGCCGGCGATCGGGCGGCAGGTAGCGCCAGCCGGCGACGTAGGTGGCGAGCCCGGCGAGCATCAGGACGCCCGCCACGCCGAAGCCGACATGCCACCCCCAGACCTGCGCGGAAATGCCGCAGACCAGAGGCCCGACGATGCCGCCGATGTTGATCGCGGCCGAGAAGATCGCGAACGCCCGCGTGCGCCGCCCCTCTTCCTCCAGTGGGTAGAGGTGGCCGACCTGCGCCGAGATGTTGCCTTTCAGGCAGCCGCAGCCGACGATCAGCAGCAGGAGCGCGATCAGGAAGCCGTTATTGACGGCCATCAGCAGGTGCCCCGCCGACATCAGCACCGCGCCCAGCATCACCGTCCGTCGCTGACCCAGCAGGCGATCAGCAAGCATCCCGCCGAACACGGGCGTGAAATAGACCAAGCCCGAATACAGGCCGTAGATCTGCGAGGCGAATGCCTGGTCGGAGAGCGGCCCGGCGATCCGCTCGATCCCGCCGCGCAGGGCGGCAAGCCCGATCACCCCGGCGGCATTGCCGGGCAGCAGCAGGCTCTGCACCATGTAGAGCAGCAGCAGCCCGGACATGCCGTAGAAGGAGAAGCGCTCCCAAGCCTCGGTGAAGGCGAGATAGGCGAGACCGCGCGGGTGGCCAAGGAAGGTCCGATCCGCGACTGCGGCCGGAAAGGCGCCGGCCGGCGGGGCCGCCGCGATGTCGGTCATGCTGCCTCCGCCTCCGGGTCGCGGTTCGGCGACAGGCGTTTGTGGAACAGCGCCCGGAACAGCACGAGCAGAGCGAAGCCCGCCGCCGTGATGCCGGCATGGGTCAGCCAGAATCGCGTGCCGCTCATCGTGTCGAGGAGGCCCCCGAGCCAGCCGACCAGATTGTTGGCGGCGAAGAAGAACAGATAATAGACGCCGATCATCGTGCCGACGACCGCCTTCGGCGAGGCGCGGGCGTAGAGCGCGAGCGCCACCGGCACGATGTTGGCGAAGCCGATGCTGTTTATCGAGTGGAAGGCGACCGCCCAGCCGAGCGACACGCGCCCGCCGGTCGCATCCGCTCGCGCCGCCGCCGCCGCCAGCACCAGCGTGCCGAGCACGGCGATGCCGGTGCCGATGGTGATCTTGGTGATCTCGTCCGGCTCCTGAAAGCGCCGCGACCAAAGCCGCCAGAAGGCGACAACACCGATCAGGAAGGCGGTGCTGGCAATCGCATCGATCGTGATCAGCCAAGTTGTCGGCACGGTGCGGCCGAAGAAGACGAAATCGTAGCTCCGGCCGCCCCACACCAGATAGGCGTTGAAGATCTCCTGGTTGGTGACGACGCAGAGCGTCAGCACCGGGACCAGGGCGATCAGCAGCGCGATCGTCACGCCCTCGCCCGGGGCGAGCTTCGGCCGCTTGACGCGGGAGCCGCGCACGACCGGCGCATCGGGCGGCAGATAGCGGCTGCCGGCGATGTAGATGGCGAGCGCCACCAGCATCCCGACGCCGGCCGCGGCGAAGCCGTTATGCCAGCCGTAAAGCTCACCGAGCGTGCCGCACACCAAGGGTGAGGCGATGACAGCGATCTGCACCGAAAGCAGGAAGATCTGGAAGGCGTCGGCGCGGCGCAGGTCGGCCGGCGCGTAGAGGTTGCCGACCTGCGCGGCGATGTTGCCCTTGAAGCAGCCGGTGCCGACGATCAGGCAGGCCAGCGCGACCAGGAACGAGACGTCGAACGCCATCAGGAAATGGCCGGCGGCCATCAGGATACCGCCGAGCAGCACGGTTCGACGCTTGCCGAGCAGCCGATCCGCGATCACCCCGCCAAGAACGGGCGTGAAATAGACGAAGCCGGCGTAGAGCCCGAAGATGGCCGAGGCGAGCGGCTGCGGCGCGAGCGGGCCGTAGGCGCTCTCGATCAGACGGCGGAAAGGCGCGAACCCGGCGATATTCTCGACATGGCCGGGCAGCAGCAGCCGGTTGACCATGTACAGCACCAGCAGGGTCTGCATGCCGTAATAGGAGAAACGCTCCCACGCCTCGCAGAAGGCGAGGTAGCCGAGACCCTTCGGGTGGCCGAGGAAGGCGCGATCGTCGCGGGCGCGGGAATCCGGGAAAGGTGCGGCCGGCGCCGGTGCGGTCATGCAGGAAAGCCTCGCGGGGGATCTACGCGCCCGTTTGACCACATCCGGTCACGACGCGAAAGACCGGCCTCAGGGGACGCCGGCGGCGTTCGCCTTGGCCTGCCGCTGCTCCTCGCGTGCCTGGCGCAGGAATTGGGAATAGCAGCCGGTCTGTCCGGCCGATCCGACGGGCGAGCAACTGTTCGGCGTGCCGACACGGCTGACCGTCTCCAGCGTCGAGACCCGGTTGGACCAGCTCTCCACGGCCGGTGCGTTGTCGCGCTTGCCGCGGAAGCGCTTGGGCAGGCGGTATCGTTCGCTCTCCGGCAGGCGGGCGCAGACGATGATTTCGTCGCTGCTGCTGCGCGGGCAGGGATCGTTGCCGAATACGATCAGGGAAGCCATCCGCTGCGGCGGCCCTTCGGCCGCGTCGGGAACGGGCGTCCGCTCCTGGGCAATGACCGGAAAGGCGAGCAGGCCGCCGGCGAGGGCGGCGATCAGAAGACGGGGCGGCACGGGCAATACCTCGCTGGAAGGCGTGTCGGGCGAGAACAGCAGCCCGCGGGTTGCCGCTGCCTGAACGAAAGCGTCAGGGCAGGTCGAGCGGAATGGCGGGTGCCTCGCCGCGGGCACGCTGCTCCTCGCGCGCGGCGCGGACGAGCTGACGGAAGCAGCCGCTCGCGCCGCCCGGGCCGACCGGCGAGCAGCTCTGGATGCCGGACGCGCCGGCATATTCGAGCGCCTGGGCACGATCGCCCCAGCGCGCGGCAGCGGCGGCGCCGGTCTCGCCGCGCAGCGACTTGGGAATGCGGTAGCGTTCGCTCTCGGGCGCGCGCACGCAGATCGTGTCGCGCGGGCAGGGATCGTTGCCGAACACGGTGATCAGCCGATCGCCGACCTGCGCACCGGCCGGTGCGGCCGGCAGCATCACGCCGCCGGTCGCGACGAGCGCCAGGGCCAGTGCTGCACGCAGGATCGTCATGGCATTTCCTTTCCCAATCACGCGATCAACGCGCCGGCGCTACAGACGTTTCGACGCCGCGATCGCGACACGGCAGCCGAGCCGGATCATGCTGCTCAGGAGCACGTAGCCGGGCGCCCGTTCCGCGCCCTGGTGGATCGCGGTTTCGAGATGCTCGAGTTCCTCGGCCTGGAACTCGGCGATCGTCGCGGCAAGCTCGGGCTCGCTTTCGCCCAGTTCGGTCAACTGGTCGGCGTAATGACGGTCGATCTCGGTCTCGACCGCCGCGGTGCAGGCCATCGCCGCTTCCGGGCCGATCAGCGCCGTCGCCGCGCCGAGCGCGAAGCCGGCGACGTTCCAGATCGGCTGGAGCAGCGTCGGCCGCACACCGCGTTCCGCCATCAGGGCATCGAACTTGGCGCGGTGCGCCGCCTCCTGCGCGGCCATGCCGGCAATCAGCGCCGCCGCCGGCGACCTGTCTCCCAGCACCGCGAGCTGACCGGCATAGATGCGCGTCGCCCCAAACTCCCCGGCCTGGTCGACGCGGATCATCGATGCGACGTCCGGCCCGGCTGTACGGGGACTCATCGGTTGGGTTTCAGGCATAGCGCCAGGATCGCCGATCCGAACCCCAACGACAAGATGGCGTTGAACCCGGCGAGGGAGACGCCGAACAGCGTCCACTGCGCTTCGTCGCAGCGGATCATCGGCGTCGCCATGATCTCGCGCAGGATATCGGCGCTGGATCCGCCGGCTGCTATCGCGCTGCAGCGGGTCAGCCCCTTCCACCAGCCATATTCGACCCCGGCATGGAACACGCCGATCGCTCCGCTGACAAGGATGAGCAGAGCGGCGAGGACGACCAGTGGTCGCGCGGCGCGGCCGTTGCCGGCGGCAAAGGCGGCAAGCGCCACCACGATCGCGGCATAATGCGGCCAGCGCTGCCAATGGCACATCTCGCACGGGAACAGCCCGCCCAGATATTGCGAGCCGAGTGCGCCGGCGATGAGCGCCGACGGGACGACGAGCGCGAGCCAACGCGCTCTTGCGAAGGACGTCACGCGCGTTTGCCGGCCGGCCGGATGCCGGTCAGCGCCGACGGACCGGAGCCGCCGCCGGCGTGGCCGCTGCGAGCACGGGTGCGGCCGGGGCCTTGCCGAGGCGGCCGAGCGTCTTCAGTGCATAATCGAGCTGGAAGTCCTCGACGCCCTGCTTCTTGAGCTCGTCGGCGGTCAGCTTGAAGCGCGGGTCCGGCGTCGCATCGTCCTCGAGGATGCTGTCGTCGACCTTGGTCTCGTTGATCAGGTGACGGCGCAGGTCGGCCTCGCGCAGCTTCGGCTTGTCCTTGTAATCGGGGTCGGACAGCTGTGGCACGAGGATGTCGGGCATGATTCCGCCTTCCTGCACCGACCGGCCGGACGGCGTGAAGTAGCGTGCCGTGGTCAGCCGCAGGGCGGTATCGTCGGACAGCGGCAGCAGCGTCTGGACAGAGCCCTTCCCGAAGCTGCGCTCGCCCATCACCAGCGCGCGATGCTGGTCCTGGAGCGCCCCCGCGACGATCTCGGCGGCGGAGGCCGATCCGGAATCGACGAGCACGATGATCGGCAGGCCGTGCGCCATGTCGCCGGCACGGGCATAATAACGCTCGATGTCGCCCTTCTCGCGACCTCGCTGAGAGACGACCTCGCCGCGTTCCAGGAACACGTCGGACACCTCGATCGCCTGGTCGAGCAGTCCGCCCGGATTGGAGCGCAGGTCAATCACGTAGCCGAGCGGACGTCCGCCGACCGCCTTGTCGATGCCGACCATCGCGGCGCGGACACTCTCGCCGGTGGTCTTGCTGAAGGCGTTGATGTTGACGATGCCGATGCCGTTCTTGACCTCCCACTTGACCGGCTTCAGCGTCACGATCTCCCGCATCAGGGTCACGTCGAACGGCTTGTCGCGGCCGGGGCGAACCACGGTCAGGCGGATCTGGGTGCCGGGCTTGCCGCGCATCTGATCGACCGCTTCGTCCAGCGTGCCGCCGTAGATCAGCTTGCCATCGAGGTGGGTGATGTAATCCCCGGCCTTGATCCCGGCCTTATCGGCGGGGGTATCCTCCGTCGGCGTCACGACCTTGACCGCGCCATCCTCCATCGAGACGGTCAGGCCGAGCCCGCCATAGGCGCCGTCGGTCTGCGTCCGCAGGTTCGTGAAGTCGCGCGCATCGAGGTAGGAGCTGTGCGGATCGAGACTGGCGAGCATGCCGTCGATCGCACCCTTGATCAGCGTCTTGTCATCGACCTTGTCGACATATTCGCCGCGAACGCGCTCGAACACGTTCATGAACTGGTCGAGTTCCTTGTAGGTGTCGACGTCGACGGCGGCGAAGCCGGCGGTCGCGGCGGGGATCAACGCGACGGTCGAAACGAGCAGGGCAGCGCGCAGCAGTGGCTTTGACATGGAGAAAGCACTCTTAAGGGGTTGGCACCATTCTACAGCAAATTGCGGGCCCGCAAAGCCGCGCTGACATGGCTCATCCGGCGCCGAGCAAAGCGGCGATGTCGACCGGTCGGCCGCGGTGGCGCAGCTCGACCGAAATGCGCGGCGCCCCGCGCGGGCTGCCGCCGCGGGCGACGCCGACGGTATCGCCGGCATCGACCCGGTCGTCCGGCTTCACGTCGAGCGCGGCCATGTCGGTCAGGAGGCTGAACCAGCCGTCGCCATGGTCGATGATGGCGATCCGGCCATAGCTTCTGAACGGCCCGGCAAAGGCGATGCGCCCGGCCGCCGGTGCCGCGACGCTGGCACCGGGCCGGACCGCCAGCGTCAGACCGCCGGTACGGACACCCGAGTCGTAGACCTCGCCGAGCCCGCTCACGATACGTCCCGAAACCGGCAGCCGGTAACCGCCGTCCGGACCGGCAGGGGGCGCAGCGGCGGCAATCTGGGGCAGTTCGGGCCGCGGCAACGGGGCGGGCAACGAGACCAGCCTCTCGCGCACGTCGGCATCCCGATCGAGCGATTCCATCAGGTCGACGAGATCGCGGGCCTGTTCGCCGAGCGCCGTCGCCCGATCCTGTTCGGCAAGCGCCGAATCGGTCAGCCGCTCGGATCGGCGGCGATGCTCCGCTTCCAATTCGGCAAGCGCGGTGCGCTGATCCTGCAGTTGCTGCTCGCCGGCCCGTAGGGTGGCGAGCGCCAGCGCGGCGCGGGCACGTAGCCGATCGCCTTCGGCAATCTCGGCGCGGATGCCGACGGTGCGTGCCTGCACCAGCGGCAGGCTGCTGGCGAGCAAGGCGCGAACGTGGACGAGGTCGCGGAGCGTTCCGGGCTGAACCATCGCCAGCGCCGGCGGGCGCCGCGCCATGACCTGCAAAGCCCCGGCCAAGCGGACGATCGGCTGCTGCCGTGCGGCGAGCCGGACGCGCTGGCGCGCGCGTAACCGCTCGATGATCGCGACGCGGACCCGCGCCGCCATGATGTCGGCCTCCGCCGCCTTCACCCGGGCGGCGACGGCCGCCTGCTCGCCACGCGCGCGATCGGCTTCGCGGTCGGCGGCAGCGGCTTGCTGTTCGAGCGCGTCGGCGCGTGCCTCGGCCAGTGCGGCCTGGCGCTTGGCGCTGACCAACGCCGCCGCTTCGTCGCCGATCGACTGCGCCACGGCGATGCCGCCGGTGACCAGCGTCAACGCGAGCGCGACGACGAGAGCGGACACGCGCATCCGGCTCAGCCCTCGCGGTGGTAGGGGTGGCCGGCGAGGATGCTGGTCGCCCGCCACAATTGTTCCGCCAGCATCGCCCGCGCCAGCAGATGCGGCCAAGTCGCCTGGCCGAAGGCGATCAGCAGGTCGGCCCCGTCGCGGGTGGCGGCATCCAGCCCGTCGGCGGCCCCGATCAGGAAGCGCGCCTCGCGCCGGCCGTCATCGCGCCAGCGGCCGAGCCGCTCGGCAAACGCGCTCGACCCAAGCTGTGCGCCCTTTTCATCCAGCGCGACGATGACGGTGCCGGGTTCGACGGCGGGCATGCGGCCGCCGCGCTCGGGCAGCTCGCTGATGCGGACCGGCCAGGCGATGCGCCGCACATAGCGATCGACGAGTTCCGCCTCAGGTCCCCGTCCGATCCGTCCGCGCGCCACGATGTGCAGCAGGAGGCTCGCGGTCAGTCCTCGGAGTCGTCGCCGGGTTCATCGGCCGGATCCACCGCTGCGGCCCCGGCGGGCGGCGGCGGTGCTTCGCCAAACGCCCACATCCGCTCCAGATTATAGAAGCTGCGGACCTCGGGCCGGAACAGGTGGACGATGACGTCGCCGGCATCGATCAGCACCCAGTCGGCGGTCGGCAGGCCCTCGATCCGGGCAATCCGGCCGGTCTCCGCCTTGATGCGGTCGACCAGCTTGTTCGCCATGGAGGCGACCTGCCGGGTCGAACGTCCGCTGGCGATCACCATGTGGTCGGCGATGCTGCTCTTGCCGCTGAGCGGGATCGAGATGGTGTCGACGGCCTGATCGTCATCAAGCGACGCAAGCACCAGATCGTGAAGCTTGTCGGGGCCGTCGGGGTGGGATGCGCCCTTTCGGGCGACGGTACTGGCGGGCAAAGAACCTCCTAGGAAGCCGTCCGGCGCGACACTTCGTCGCGCGCGGGCGTAGGTTGGGCAGATGGGGGCTGGAACGTCAGATACCAGTGCGGGTCCGCAAGCCGGGCCTGCGTGGCGGATCGGGTGTCGGGGCGAAAGCGCAACAGCACGAGCGCCGGGGGTCTCCACCTCGTCCATTCACGAGACTGGCCAGGCGGCCGGACGAACTGCCGCAGCCAGCCCATCGCCCTAATGGCGCGGGCGGGACGATCATAACCCGGACGGGCGATCACGGCAATCGGCACGAGCGATGCGATTCGGCGCCAATCCTTCCAGCGATGGAACTGGCCGAGATTGTCCGCCCCCATCAACCAGATGAACTGACGGTTCGGGTAACGTCGGACCAGGTGGGTCAAGGTGTCGATCGTGTAGCGGGTGCCGAGTTTCGCCTCGATCGCGGTCGCCCGGATCGGTGCGCGACGGGCCATCGTCCGGGCCGAGGCGAGCCGTGCCGCCAGTGGCGCCATGTCGCTGGCACCCGCCTTCAGCGGGTTGCCCGGTGACACCAGCCACCACAATTCGCCGAGATCGAGCGCGCGAATCGCCGACAGGCTGACGTGGCGATGGCCGCGATGCGCCGGATTGAACGATCCGCCGAGCAGGCCGGTCGGGATCATAACTGGGCCCGCCGCCCCCTCAAGGCCGCGTCTGCCCGGTGCCGCGAACCAGCCACTTATAGGTGGTGAGACCTTCGAGCGCGACCGGGCCACGGGCATGGAGCCGCCCGGTCGAGATGCCGATCTCCGCGCCGAGCCCGAATTCGCCGCCGTCGGCGAATTGGGTGGATGCGTTCCACATAACGATCGCCGAATCGACTTGCGCGAGAAACGCCTCGGCGGTGGCGGCATCCTCGGTAACGATGGCGTCCGTGTGGTGGGAGCCGTGCCGGGCGATGTGATCCATCGCCTCAGCCACGCCGTCGACGAACGCGACGGAGCAGATGGCATCGAGATATTCGGTGTCCCAATCCTCGTCCGACGCAGGTTCGGCACGCGGTTCGATGGCGCGCACCTCGTCGCCGCCGCGCAGGGTGCAGCCGGCGTCGGCCAGAGCCGCCAGGATCGCGGCGGGATCGGCGAAGCGGCGATCGATCAGCAGCGTCTCGGTCGCGCCGCAGACGCCGGTGCGGCGCAGCTTGGCATTGACGGCGATGTCGCGCGCCTTCGCTGGATCGGCCGCCGCATCGATGTAGAGGTGGACGATGCCATCAAGGTGGGCGAGCACAGGGACGCGTGCCTCTTCCTGCACGCGAGCGACCAGGCTCTTGCCGCCGCGCGGCACGATGATGTCGATCACGCCAGCAGCGCGCAGCATCGCGCCGACCGCGGCACGATCGGATATCGGCACCAGCTGGATTGAATCCTCCGGCAGGCCGGCGGCAGTGAGGCCGGCGACGAGGGCGGCGTGGATGGCGCGGTTGCTGTCGCGCGCCTCCGATCCGCCGCGCAGGATCACGGCATTTCCCGACATCATCGCCAGCGCGCCGGCGTCGGCGGTGACGTTGGGACGGCTTTCATAGATGATGCCGACCACTCCGAGCGGCACGCGGACCCGTTCCAGCACCAGCCCGTTCGGACGGGTCCGCCGGTCGATGATCTGACCGACCGGATCTTCCAGCGCGGCGATCTCATCGAGCGCATCTGCCACCGCGGCGAGGCGGCTGGGGTTGAGTTCGAGCCGGTCGAGCATCGCGGTCGACAGCCCGGCCGCGCGCGCACGCTGCAGGTCGGCCTGATTGGCGGCGAGGATATCCGGGGCTGTGCCGCGGACCGCCGCCGCAGCAAGGTGCAGCGCGGCGGACTTGCGCGTGGTCGGCGCCTGCGCAAGCAACCCCGCGGCGGCGCGGGCGCGCGCTCCCATCTCGGCGATCAGGGCTTCGGGTTCTTGGCTTGCGTACGACATGGCCGCGCGCCCTAGCATGGAAGTGCCCGAGGATGAACGGGGGCTAGGCGGCGCGGCCGATCAGCCCGGGATCGGCGGCGATGCGATAAGTGCCGCGGCCGGCCCGCTTCGCGGCGTAGAGCGCATTGTCGGCCGCTGCGAAGACGGACCCGGCATCGACGCCGTGCGGATCCGGTACGAACGCCAGCCCCGCCGACGCACTGACGTCGAGCAGTTCGTCCTGCCACAGGATCGGCGCGCTCAGCATGTCGAAGCGGGCGGCGATGGTGCTGCGCTTCAGGCACGCGCGTCCGGCCGGCAGCAGGATGGCGAACTCGTCGCCACCGATCCGGGCGATCATCAGCGCTTCCGGAAAGCCGGCGAGCAGCCGTTCGGCGACGATCCGCAGGCACTGGTCACCGGCGGCGTGGCCGAAGCGGTCGTTGACCTGCTTGAACCCGTCGACGTCCACTAGGAGCAGCCCGCCAAGCGGGCGAAGCGCCGGTGCGAGAAAGGGGCAATCGAGAAAGGCGCTCTGGAACTTACGGCGATTGGCCAAGCCGGTCAGCGCGTCGCATTCGGCGAGGCGCCGCATCTCCTCCCAACGCAGCCGCTCCTCGGTGACGTCCTGCTTGGTGCCGTAGAGAGAGACCGGCCGGTTGCCGCGGGCCATCGTCCCGGCGACGATGCGGACCCACCGCGTGGCGCCGTCGGTCCGCACGATCTGAGCGTCGAGCGAGAAACGCCCGCATTGCCGGATGGCTTGCGTGCGCAACCGACCGAGAGCGTGCCGTGACTCCTCGGTGTACATTCCCAGCGTCTCGCGGCGATCGAGGCGGCGGTTAGCTTCGAAGCCGAAAAGGTCGAAGACCTCGGGTGTCCAGGCCAAGCTGTCGGAGCGCAGGTCGCATTGCCAGCTGCCGATCCCGGCCAGCGCGGTGGCGCGTGCGCGCAAGTCGGGGTCGAAGGTCAGGCTGGGAGCCGCCGATCTCATCGCGACGTCCCCGATAGGTCATCCAGGCGCAGGTAGTCAGGGGCGGGCGGTAGCTGCGTCTGGCAAGAAAGGCGGAACGTCATCGCCGGCAACTTAGCCAGCCATCGTTAACTTGGGGTAAGGCGGCAAACGCCGGGAGGCCGAAACGCAAACAGCCCGGCACTGGGTGCCGGGCTGCCATTTGCCTGGGACGAGGAAGGTGGATCAGGCGCCTTGCGGTGCCGGATCGCCCCAGCCGCCGCCCGGCCGCTTGCTCTTCGGAATCGACGAACCACCGCTGCCGAGCGCCACCGGACGACGGCTGTTGCCTTCGTCGCGGCCGATCGGCTCGCCGGCGATGATGCGCTTCGATTCCTCGCCGTTGAGCGTCTCATACTCGAGCAACGCGCTGGCGAGACGGTGCAGTTCGTGCAGGTTCTCGGTCAGCACGGCACGGGCGGTCGCCTCGGCCTCCTCGATCAGGCGGCGGACCTCCTGATCGATCAGGCGTGCGGTCTCCTCCGACACGTTCTGGCTGCGCGCCACCGAATGGCCGAGGAACACCTCGTCCTGGTTGGCACGGTAACGCAGCCAGCCGAGCTTCTCGGACATGCCATATTCCATGACCATCGACTGGGCCATGTTGGTGGCCTGCTGGATGTCGTTGGAGGCGCCAGTGTTGAGCTCCTCCGCGCCGTAGATGATCTGCTCGGCAATGCGGCCGCCGAAGCAGAGCGCCAGACGCGCCTTCATCTGCTTCATCGTCATCGAATAACGATCGCGGTCGGGCAGGTTCCAGGTCACGCCCAGCGCCTGGCCGCGCGGGATGATCGTCACCTTATGGAGCGGATCGCAACCGGGGACGTGCAGCGAGACGAGGGCGTGGCCAGCCTCGTGATAGGCGGTTGCCTTCTTCTCGTCGGGGGTCATGACCATGGACTTGCGCTCGGCGCCCATCATGACCTTGTCCTTGGCCTCCTCGAACTCGCTCATCGCGACGAGCCGCTTGCCGCGCCTGGCGGCGAGCAGAGCCGCTTCGTTGACGAGGTTAGCGAGGTCGGCACCCGAGAAGCCGGGCGTGCCGCGGGCGATGGTGCGCGAATCGACGTCTGGCGCCAGCGGGGTCTTCTTCATGTGGACCTCGAGGATCTTCTGGCGACCCTCGATATCCGGACGCGGCACCACGACCTGGCGGTCGAAGCGGCCCGGACGCAGCAGCGCCGGATCAAGCACATCGGGACGGTTGGTTGCCGCGACGATGATGATCCCCTCGTTGGCGTCGAAGCCGTCCATCTCGACCAGCAGCTGGTTCAGCGTCTGCTCGCGCTCGTCATTACCGTTGCCGAGGCCGGCGCCACGGTGGCGGCCGACCGCGTCGATCTCGTCGATGAAGACGATGCAGGGCGCGGACTTCTTGGCCTGCTCGAACATGTCGCGGACACGGCTCGCGCCGACGCCGACGAACATCTCGACAAAGTCGGAGCCGGAGATGGTGAAGAACGGCACGCCCGCCTCACCCGCAATGGCGCGGGCGAGCAGGGTCTTGCCGGTGCCCGGCGAGCCGACCAGGAGCGCACCCTTCGGGATCTTGCCGCCCAGACGCGCGAACTTCGTCGGATCCTTTAGGAACTGGACGATCTCCTCGAGTTCCTCGCGGGCCTCGTCGATGCCGGCAACGTCGTCGAAGGTGACGCGGCCCTGCTTCTCGGTGAGCATCTTGGCGCGGCTCTTGCCGAAGCCCATCGCGCCGGAGCCGGCATTCTTCTGCATCTGGCGCATCACGAAGAAGGCGACGGCCAGGATGAGGATGAACGGCAGCGACTGATAGAGCAGGATCATCCAGAAGCTGGCCTGCTCTTCCGGCCGGGCGCGGAACTCGACGTTCTTCGAAGTCAGGCGGTCGACCAGACCGTCATCTTTCGGCGCATAGGTACGGAAGCTCTGGTCGCTGGTCAGCTTGCCGGTGATCACGTCGCCCGCAATCTCGACATTCTTGACGCCGCCATCGTCTACCCGGCGCAGGAAGTCCGAATAAGCGATGCTCGTCGAGTCGCGATCGCGCGCGCTAGAATCGAACACCGAAACGAACAGCACCAATGCCAGAAGAATGCCGGCCCAGATGGCCAGGCTCTTCATCCACGGATTGCTGCCCTGCGGCTCCTTGTCCTCGTTCATGCCTGCTCCAGTCCTTCTGGATACCTAGATAAGCCGATCCGGGTTAATGGCAATGGAAGCGCCCGGCGAACCATCTCGATTCCGGGGGCGATCGGCTCGGGGTGGGACGGGCGCGAACCACCAGTCCGCGCCAGGCCGCGCCAACACCCCCGCCAGAGTCGCCGCACGCCCGCCATCCAGCAACCGCAGCAGACGATCGAGCGCGTCGCCGCGCAGGGGGCGGCCCCCGCTCAGGAGCCCGATCGCACGTTCGGCGAGGCGGCGGCGCATCTCTCGCGGCAAACCTGCCGGATCGACCAGGCGGACCTTTCCGCCCGCCATGACCAGCCGCTCCGCTGCCAGCCTTCCGGCGATCCAGCCCAGCGCTTCCTCGGCGTCGGCGAGATGGGCGGCCGCAGCCGCGACACCTTGGGGACGCAGCAGCGGCTCCCGGCCGAGCAACGCGCGGAAGGCGGTGCGATCGTAGGCGGGATCGCGGTTGGACGGATCGTCCGCGGGCTTTAGTCCCGCCGCCGCGATCACGCTGGCCAGCTCGGCGCGGCGCCAGCCGAGCAGCGGGCGGATCACCGGCACCGGCACCGCCACAAGCGTGATCCGCGCGCGTATCCCGGCCAAGCCGCCTGCGCCGGCGCCGCGCACCGCGCGCATCAGGAAGGTCTCGGCCTGGTCGTCGAGATGGTGGGCGGTGGCCACGGCGCCGAGCTCTTCCTCCTCCGCCCAGGCACCGAGCAGCCGATAACGCAGCCGCCGCGCCTCCGCCTGCACCGGCCCGCGATCGCCCATCGGTCCGGCGAGAATGCGGTGCGGCACGCCCAACGACGCGCACACACCTGCAACCATCGCGGCTTCCTGCGCCGCCTCGGCCCGTAAGCCGTGATCGACCGTCGCGGCGGCGATAGCGCCCGGTAATGCGGCGGCGGCGATCACTAGCAAGGCAAGGCTGTCGGGACCGCCGGAGACGGCAATGCCCAGACGCCGGCCGGGCTCGACCCCGCCGGCAAGTTCCGTGACCGCGGCTCGGAAGCGATCGATCTGGTCAGAGGTCACGGCCGGCGGCATCGCGCCACCCTAGCGGCCCGGCCGCGGCCGCGCAGCCTCCTCGGCCCTACTGCACCGCGGTCAGCTCTTGCACTTGGCGTCGGTGCGGCCCTTGGCGACCCGCTCCTTGAGCGACCCGGCGATCTTCTCGCCATAGACGTCGAGCAGCTCGTCATAGACCTTGCAGGCATCGGCCGGCTTCTTCAGCTGAACCAGTGCCTGCCCGAGGTAATAGAGACTGTCGGGGGCACGCTCGCCGCGCGGCATCTTCTGGTAGTTGGCGTAGAAAGCCTCCGCCGCCGCTGCCGGCTTGCCGTCGTCGAGATAGGCGCGGCCGAGCAGGTTCTGGGCGAAGCTCGCCCGCTTGTGGTTCGGATATTTGGAGACCACCGCGCGCAGCGCCGTCACGGCCTCGGGATAGCGCCTGGCCTCCCACAGCCGATACCCGGCCATGTAGGCGTCTTCACCGGCGTCGCCCGACGGGGTGACCGGAGCGACCGGTGGTGCATCCGCGGTCGTGTCACGCGCCGGCGGCTCGGTTGCGGCGGGCGGACGTGTTGGGGTGGTCGGTCTTGTCGAACCACCGGTCGCGGGGGCGGGACCGGCTCCCGGCGCAGCCGCCGTGCCGCCCTCCAGGGCGTTGATCCGGAACTCGGCGTCACCCTTGAAGCGGTTGAGCGACTCCTCGATCTGGCGAAGCTTGAAGGCGTTCTGCTCGGCCTGCCCGGTCAGGCGGGCGAGCTCGCGCTCCAACGTGTCGACACGGGCAGTGAGGTCCGCCACCGGTGAGCCGACCGGGGTGCCCGGAGCGGGCCCGGTCGCCTGCGGCGGCGCGATCTCGGCCTCGAAATATTGCTGGCTGCCGCCGGGAAAGACCTTGCGCTGGACGGCCCGCATCTCGCGCTCCAGCCGGTCGACACGCTGGGCGACGGGCGGCGTCTGCGAACTTTGGGCGAGGGCCGGGCCGGTGAAACCGGCGAACAGCAGGGCCGCGGTCGTAACGATGCGCATCACCTGGTCTCCATAATAATAAGCTGACCTCGGTGTCATCATGGGTTGCCTGTCTGCGGTACGAGCGGCTCGATCGCCACCGGCGCGTTCGGTCCGGCGGGCGTCAGCCGCGCCAGCAACGCATCGCGCTTGAGGCTCACGTCGCGGACGAGCTTGCTGGGCGCGGCGAGCGGCGGGATCTCGCTCGTGCCGACGGTGATGCGCAGCGATTCCGGACGGCTGGTGCGGATCAGCGGATCGGCCGCCGTCGCCGGCACCTCGAAGCGTTCGCCCGGCGGCATCTCGCCCATGAAAATCGTGTCGCCACCGCGTTCGTAGACGCGCAGCCAGACCGTGTCCTTCGCGGTGAGGACCACAGGCCCGGCCGCAGCGGCGGGCTGCAGCGTGGCGGCTGGCGGGGTTTGCGCGGCAACCACCGCCGCCGGCGGGTCGACCGGGGTGGGCGTCACCGTCGCTGGTGTCGCGACCGGCGGCAGAGCCTCCGTTCCTGCAGCGAGCCGGGCGCGCTCGTCGGCGCCGTAGCCCCACAGGCTGCCGCTGCGCCAGACGCCGTAGCCGATCGCGATCAGTATCGCGACGGCGAGCGCCACGGTTGCCAGCAGGCGTGACGGTACGCGGGCGGGGTCGGCCGGCTCGAATGGTTCGGGATGATGGCGCGGCTCCGCATGGCGACCCAGATCGTTGCGGAACTGCTGCGAGAGTTCGGCCGGATCCAGTCCGACGGTCTGGGCATAGACCTTCACGAAGCCGGCGCTGTAGGTCGGCGCCGGCAGCATGGCGTGGTCACCCGTCTCGATCGCCTCCAGGAGCCGCTTGGGCACCCGGGTCCGCACCGATACTTCGTCCAGGCTGAGCTCCTGCGCTTCACGCGCGTTGCGGAGCCGATCGCCGGCGCGTTGCTTCGGGGCACCGCCGGCTATGTGTTCGGCTTGCTCCATTCAATCTCCCGCGCGCCCCTGTTCGACGCTGCCCCCGCGCCTCTTGTCACAACAGCAGGGCCGCACTGTCAAACCCTAAGGCTACGCAAACCACCAGCATCGGCCGGATCAGCCGATGTTGACGCCATTCTCCACCGCCCAGCCGGTCAGCAGCGCCCGCAGGTCGCGGGGCGGAGCGGCGAGCCAGCCGGGCATTCGCGCGCGGAGCGCCGCTGCGTCCAGCGTCCGGATCATCGCCTTGACCGGGCCTATCGCCGCCGGGGTGATCGACAGCCGCTCGATGCCGAGGCCGATCAGCGCCATCGCCTCCAGCGTGCGGCCGCCCATCTCGCCGCAGACGCCGATCGGCACGCCGGCGGCGATCGACTGTCCGGTCACCCGCGCCAGGAAGCGCAGGATCGCCGGGCTGAGCCAGTCGTAGCGTTCGGCGAGCTTGGGGTTGGCGCGGTCCGCGGCGAACAGGAACTGGGTGAGATCGTTCGTGCCGACCGACAGGAAGTCGAGCCGGGGCAGCAGCAGGTCGAGGCTCTCGGCCAGCGCCGGCACCTCCAGCATCGTGCCGTAGCGGATCGCCAGCGGCATCGGCTTGCCGCGCTCGGCGATCCAGCGGTGCTGCGCGTCGAACAAAGCGCGTGCCTCGTCATATTCCCAGGGTTCCGAGACCATCGGGAACATGACGTTCAAGACGCGGCCGGCCGCCGCCGCGATCAGGGCGCGGGCCTGCGCCTTCATCAGCCCGTCACGCTCCAGCGCCAGCCGGATCGCGCGCCACCCCATTGCGGGGTTTTCCTCGATGTGGCCCTCGCCCTGATTCATGTAGGGCAGGGCCTTGTCGCCGCCGATGTCGACGGTGCGGAAGATGACCGGCCGGTCGCCGGCGGCATCCAGCACGTCGCGATAGAGGCGCTGCTGGCGCTCGCGCTGCGGCATCGTCGCCGAGACCAGGAACTGGAATTCGGTGCGGAACAGGCCGATGCCGTCAGCCCCGGTCACGTCCAGCGCGGCAATGTCGTCGCGCAGGCCGGCATTGATCATCAGCGTAACGCGCGTGCCGTCCTTGGTCACCGGCGGCAGATCGCGCATGGCGGCGAATTCGGCGCGGCGCTTCTGGCCGAGCAGCAGCTTGCCCTCGAACGCCTCTTCCATCGGCGGCGTCGGGCGCACGAACACCGCGCCCTGCTTCACGTCGAGGAGCAGCGGATCGCCCTCCGACACCATCCGCCGCACATCCTTGACCCGGCCGAGCACCGGCATGCCCATGGCGCGGGCCACGATGGTGACGTGGGCGGTGAGCGATCCTTCCTCCAGAATGACGCCCTTCAACCGGCGGCGATCATATTCGAGCAGTTCGGCCGGGCCGAGATTGCGGGCGACTAGGATCGAATCTTGACGCAGCCCCATCTGCGCCGCCGTCCCGAGCTGGCCCGAGACGATGCGGAGCAGCCGGTTCGACAGGTCCTCCAGATCGTGCATGCGATCGGCGAGCAGCGGATCGCTGATCTCTCGCATCCGCATCCGGGTCCGCTGCTGGACACGCTCGATCGCAGCCTCCGCGGTCAGGCCGGAATCGATCGCCTCGTTGATCCGGCGGCTCCAACCCTCGTCATAGGCGAACATCTTGTAGGTCGCGAGCACGTCCTGATGCTCGCCCGCGGCACCGAATTCGGCCTGGCTGGTGATCCGGTCGATCTGCTCGCGCATCTGCCGGAAGGCGGCATAGACACGCTGCCGCTCGAGTTCGGTATCCTCGGCGACGGTGTGGTCGATGTGGACGCGCGGCTGGTGATAGACGGCGTGGCCGCGGGCCATGCCCTCGACCAGCTTCAGTCCGTCGAGCCGGACCGGGCCGGCCTCGCGGTCGGCGCCGGTCACGGCGCGCTCGTCGATCAGGCCGGCGCCGGCGATCAGTTCCGCGAGCACCATCGCCACCGTCTGCAGCGCCTCGATCTCGATGTCGGCATAGCGCCGCGGATCCTGGTGCTGGACGGCGAGCACGCCGACCGCGCGCTCCCGCCGCACGATCGGGACGCCGGCGAAGCTGTGATAGAGTTCCTCGCCGGTCTCGGGCTTGTAGGCGAAATCGCGGTGGCTGGTGGCTTCGTCGAGGTTGAGCGTCTCGACCCGCTCGGCGATCGTGCCGACCAGGCCCTCGCCGAGAGCGAGCTTGGTGACGTGAACCGCCTCCTGCTTCAGCCCGCGGGTGGCGAACAGTTCAAGGCAGCCGTCGCGCAGCAGGTAGATCGAGCAGACCTCGCTGCCCATCGCCTCGCCGATGATGTTGACGACACGATTGAGCTTGGCCTGCGCGCCGGTGCGCGCCGCCATAACGTCGTGCAGCCGCGTCAGGATCTCGCGCGCGGCAGAAGTAGCGGTGGTGGTCGCGGGCATGGAACGTGCGCTAACAGAACGCAGCCCCGCTTTCCAATGAGGAAGGCGCCGGGACATGGACGCTTTCGGCGGAGAAGTATCCGGGTTACGTTCGCGCTGGAGAGGAGACCGAGATGGCCGACCAGCCCAGCCGCCCGACGGGCGGGCTCACCCCCTACCTCACGATCCGCGGAGGCCGTGGTACGGACGCCTGCGCGTTCTACGAACGGGCCTTCGATGCAGACGTGCTCGAACGCAACTTCGCCGAGGACGGCAAGCGATTGATGCATGCCGGCATGAAGATCAACGGCGGCTGGCTGATGCTGTCCGACGAGTTTCCTGAATATGGCCATGCCGCGCTACCGCCGGCGAGCGTCGGGCTCCACTTGCAGGTCGACGATGCCGACGCCTGGTTCGATCGGGCGATCGCGGCCGGTTGCGAGGCGACGATGCCGGTCGCCGACATGTTCTGGGGCGATCGCTACGGCCAGCTCACCGATCCGTTCGGGCATAGCTGGTCGATCGGCTCGCCGCAGAAGGCGTGAGGCGACGCGGGCTTTAGCTCGCCCGCCGCGCCAGCGCCGTCTCGGCCTCTTCGAGCAGCGTCGCCATGATCGCGGCGGCGGGCTCCTCCTTGGTGACCATGCCGACCGACTGGCCGGCCATGACCGATCCGTTTTCGACGTCGCCGTCGATCACCGCGCGGCGCAGTGCGCCTGCCCAGTAATGCTCGATCTGGAGCTGTGCCTCGACCATGGCGACGCCGCCTTCGTCGAGGGACCTGGCGACTTCGCGCTGCTTGGCGGTGAACAGTTCGGTCGAGGCATTCTTCAGCGCGCGGACCGGAATCACCGGCAGCCTCGGGTCGAGCTGGACGCTGGCGACGGCATCGCGGGCGGACGCGCGGATGAAGGCCTTCTTGAAGTTGGCGTGCGCGATCGATTCGGTCGCGCAGACGAAGCGGGTGCCGAGCTGGACGCCGGCCGCGCCCATCTCGAGATAGCCGGCGATCGCCTCGCCGCGGCCGATGCCGCCGGCCACGAACACGGGCAGCTGCTCGGCGATCGTCGGCAGCATCTCCTGCGCCAGTACGCTGGTCGAGACCGGACCGATATGGCCGCCGGCCTCCATACCCTCGATCACCAGCGCATCCACGCCGGAGCGGATGAGCTTCTTCGCCAGAGCCAGAGCTGGCGCGAAGCAGATCAGCTTGGCGCCCGACCCCTTGATCCGCTCCAGCGATCCCGATGGCGGCAGCCCGCCGGCCAGCACGACATGGCCGACCGCATGGTTGGCGCAGACGTCGATCAGCTCGGACAGTTGCGGATGCATGGTGATGAGGTTCACGCCGAACGGCTTGGTCGTCAGCGTCTTCGTCGCCGCGATCTCGGCGTCCAGCAGCGCCGGGTTCATCGCCCCGCAGGCGATCACGCCGAAGCCGCCGGCGTTTGAAATGGCGGCAACGAGGTTACGCTCGCTGACCCAGGACATCGCCCCGGCCATGATCGCATAGTCGGTGCCGAGGAAGGCGGCGCCACGCTGCATGAGGCGAGACAGGCGGTCGGGGCGGGTGGCGGTTGCGTTCATCGCGCCCGCCTAGCCGCGGGAGCCGGGGCACCGCAAGGGCGGGACAGCCGACCGATCATTCGCGGACGGCAACCGGTCCGGCGTTTTCGCGAGAACTCAGCAAGAACTTGTCACGGAACCGGACAGTCTCCGGGCCTGTTCCGACGCCGCCAACTTAATGGAGCGTAAGTCATGCAGACGGGTGACAGGGTAAAGACCGGCAACACTGGCTTGGCCGGCCGCAAGCTTGCGCTGATCGCAGCCGTGGTCGCGATCATCGCCCTCGCGCTCGTGATCAGCCAGAGCGGCTGGTTCGAACTGCGGCCGGCCAGCGGGACCGCCGCAGCGATGGCCGAAGCGGCCGACAGGCCCGTCGAACCGGCCCGCTAATCGTCCAGTGCGACGAGGTCGCCTACGCGGCCTCGTCTGCGTCCAGGCCGTAGGCGGTGTGGAGCACGCGCACCGCCAACTCGGTATAGTCCGAGTGGATCAGGACCGAGACCTTGATCTCGCTCGTCGTGATAGCGAGGATATTGATGCCGCGGTCGGCGAGGCTCTTGAACATCTGGGCGGCGACGCCGGCATGGCTGCGCATGCCGACGCCGACCACCGATACTTTGCAGACGTCCGTGTCGTTGATCAGCTTCTGATAGCCGATTGTCGCCTTTTCCTTTTCCAGCACGTCGATCGCGCGGGCCAGCTCCGCGCCGGGAACGGTGAAGGTGACGTCGGTCGATCCGGTGTCGTGCGCGACGTTCTGGACGATCATGTCGACGTTGATGCTGGCATCGGCCAGCGGCGTGAAGATCGTCGCAACCGCGCCCGGCCGATCCGGCACGGCGGTCAGCGTGACCTTGGCTTCGTTCTTGTCGTGGGCGATGCCGGTGATGAGCTGGCGTTCCATGGGATTTTCCTCGATCTCGTCTTCCCCGACGATGAGCGTGCCGCGATGCCCGCTCTCGTCGCGATCGTCGTCGAAGGAGGAAAGCACGCGGACGCGCACCTTCTCCTTCATCGCCAGCCCGACGGAGCGGGTCTGGAGCACCTTGGCGCCGACCGAGGCCAGCTCCAGCATCTCCTCGTAGGTGATCTTGCTGAGCTTGCGGGCGCGCGGCACGATCCGCGGGTCGGTCGTGTAGACGCCGTCGACGTCGGTGTAGATGTCGCAGCGATCGGCCTTCATCGCCGCCGCCATCGCGACCGCCGACGTGTCCGAACCGCCGCGGCCGAGCGTCGTCACCCGATCGTCCTCGGTCATGCCCTGGAAGCCGGGGATCACGGCTACTTCGCCGGCGGCCAGCGATGCGTCGAGGGCGACCGTATCGATGTCGGCGATGCGCGCCGAGGCATGAGCGTCGCTGGTGCGGATCGGCAGCTGCCAGCCGAGCCAGCTGCGCGCCTTTACACCCATAGACTGCAGCACGATCGCGAGCAGCCCGCTCGTCACCTGCTCGCCGCTCGCGACGACGACGTCATATTCGCGCGGATCGTAGAGCGGCGATGCCTCGCGGCAGAACTGGACGAGCCGGTCGGTCTCCCCGGCCATGGCTGATACGACGACGGCGACCTGGTTGCCGGCCTCGACTTCGCGGCGAACGCGATTGGCGACGTTCCGAATGCGTTCGATCCCGGCCATCGAGGTGCCGCCGAACTTCATGACGATCCGTGCCATCGCGCGTTTGCTTCGTCTCTACTTGTACACCCAGCGGACTTGCGGGCGCGGTCCTGATAGGTAGGGCCCCTCAGGTTGGCAAGCGCAAGGCAAGGAAGACCCGCCATGGCATCGACGATCGATCCGAAGGAGGCCGCGCACTTCGGCGGCATGGCGGCCGAGTGGTGGGATCCGAAGGGCTCCTCGGCCATGCTCCACCGGCTGAACCCGGTTCGGCTCGGCTACGTCCGGGCTCAGATCGATGCGCATTGGGGCGGGGAGACGGCGGCGCTGAAGCCGCTGGCCGGCAAGCGCGCGCTCGACGTCGGCTGCGGCGCCGGCCTGCTCACAGAACCGCTGGCGCGGCTTGGCGCCGCGGTGACCGGAGTGGACGCGGCGCCCGAGAACATCGCGGCGGCGCAGGCGCATGCGGTGGGGCAGGGCCTCGCCATCGATTACCGCGCCGGTGGGGTCGAGACGGTCGCGGGTGCGCGCTTCGATCTGGTCACCAGCCTCGAGGTGATCGAGCATGTCACGGATCCGGCCGGGTTCGTCGCCGCGCTGGCCCAATGCCTTGCGCCCGGCGGGCTGTTGATCCTGTCCACGCCGAACCGCACCGCGCTGTCCCGCCTGGCCCTGATCGCGGTTGGCGAGGGGCTCGGCAACATTCCGCGCGGCACCCACGACTGGGACAAGTTCCTGACTCCGCCGGAACTGACCAGGCTGGTCGAGGCCACGGGTCTGAAGGTCAGCGACACGCGCGGGATCAAGTTCACGCCGACCAGAGGTTTCGTGCTCGCGGACGATCTGGCGATGGATTATCTGGTGACGGCGACCGCTTGAGGCGCCGAGCGCCTCTTGCGCTACAGTCGGAACGGTGGGCGTCCGCCTAATGATCCTGAAACACGTTCAGGATGACGGTGGTGGCTTGGTGGTCCCTACCTGGCGCCGCGCCGCAGGGGCGGCCGACTTCCTTTGTTCGTCATCCTGAACCTGTTTCAGGATCCATTCGCGCCAGCCTAACGGCTCGAGCACCGCGCCAACGGGTGCCGAAACAGGTTCGGCATGACGCTCGCGGTGGAAGCCGCAGGTGCGCCTATTGCCAGTCGACCTTGTCGTAATGCTCGGGCGGGCTGATCACCTCCATCCGCTCCGACAGCATCGGACGGAAGCTCGGCCGGGATTTCATGCCGGCATACCATTGCCGGGTCTCGTCATGACCGCGCCAGTCGATGCCGCCGAGATAGTCGGCGACAGAGATGTGCGCCGCCGCGGCGAGATCGGCGAGGCTCAGCACCGCACCGGCCAGCCAGCGGCGGTGGGCGAGCAGGTAGTCGACATAATCGAGGTGGCCGTTCGCCGCCTTCATCGCCTCGCGCAATACGCGCGCGTCGGGGGCGGTGCGGTCAACGAGCCGCTTCTTCATCCGCTCGTGCATCATCGGGGCGACGACGTCGTTGTGGAACGTCTCGTTGAACCAGGCGACCAGGCGACGGATTTCAGCGCGGTTGGTGGCGGTGCCGGAGATCATCGGCGACCGATCGACGGTTTCCTCGAAATATTCGCAGATCGCCATGGAATTCATCAGGACGATGCCGGCTTCCTCATCGGCGACGACGGGCGTCTGGCCCGACGGGTTCATGTCGATGAATTCATCGCGCCGCAGCCACGGCGATTCCCGGACGAGATCGTAGCCGACGCTCTTCTCCCCCAGCAGGAGACGGACCTTGCGCGAGAAGGGACAGAGCGGAAATTGATAGACTTGCCACATGGACGGGGCCGTTACGCGATCCGGGCGCTCGCGCGAAGATGTTTCGCGGTTCGATCGATCACCCCGATCAAAACGGCACGCCGCGGATCGCTAAAAGACGGCCTTACGGGTTGCCCTTGCCGCCGTTCGCACCGACGGCGCCGCCCGTCGTGTAGCTCGCCTCGTCGGAAGCCATCATCACGTAGAGCGCAGCCAGTTCGGCCGGCTGCCCTGCGCGGCCGAGCGGCGTATCCTGACCGAACTCGCCGAGCTTGCCGGGCAGCTGGCCGCCGGCGACCTGGAGCGGCGTCCAGAACGGACCGGGCGCAACCATGTCGACGCGGATGCCCTTCTTGGCGAGCTGCTTGGCGAGGCCCTTGGTGAAGATCAGGATCGCGCCTTTGGTCGATGCGTAATCCAGCAGCTCCTCGCCCGGATCGTAGGAGTTGACCGAGCCGGTGTTCATGATGACCGATCCCGGCGGCATGTGCGGGATCGCCGCCTTACTGATCCGGAACGTCGCGAAGATGTTCGTCTCAAAGGTGCGGACGAACTGTTCGTCGCTGATCTGGCTGATGTCCTCCTTGCTCTGCTGGTAGGCGGCGTTGTTGACCAGCAGATCCAGCCCACCGAGCCCGCGCACTGCATCGTTCACCAGCTTGTCGCAGGCCTTCTGGGTGCGGATGTCAGCGGGCAGCAGCACCGCCTTGCGGCCGGCTTGGCGGATCAGCGCCTCGACCTCCTTCGCGTCAGGCTCCTCGGTCGGATAATAGTTGATCGCGACGTCGGCGCCTTCGCGGGCGAACGCGATCGCAGCGGCCCGGCCGATGCCGCTGTCGCCGCCCGTGACGAGTGCCTTGCGACCCGCCAGCCGCCCGGAACCCTTGTAGCTGGTCTCGCCGCAGTCGGGCCGCGGGTTCATCTTCGATTGGAGCGCCGGCCATTCCTGGCGCTGTTCGGGGAAGGGCTCGCGCGTGTACTTCGTCCGCGGATCGCGCAGCGGGACCGGCGGGAAGCTGCCGGCCGCCGCGTTGGTCTGGGCTACGCCTGGCGCGGCCGTCGCTGCCGCCGCCAGCCCCGCCGCCGCGCCACCGAGAACCGCCCGCCGGGAAGTACCTTCGTCCGTCATAATCGCTCCTGTCGCCAACCCACTCTGCGTGTCGGGCGTCGGCGACAAGAACGGTCAAGCATCCGCGATGTTCATGGGACTGCGGGCTTTTTCCGCCGATCCGCAGCGCGTCCTATTCCGCTGCGGCGATCTCCTCGGCGGGCATGGTGTCGTTCAGCGGCTGCGTCAGGCGCTCGATCATCTCCTTCGGGCAGACCTGCCAAAAGTGGCCGCGCCAGCGATCCCAGTCGTCGAGCACGGTGTGCGCCCACTTCGAATCAGTGGCGACAGCATGTTCGGCGACCATCGCCTTGCACTTGGTCTCCCAATAAGCCGATCCGAACCGCTGCCAGACGATGCTGTCCGGGTTGGCGCGGCGCGCGAACTCGCCGGTCTCGTCCAGCACGAAGGCCATGCCGCCGGTCATGCCCGCGCCGAAATTCTCGCCGACCTTGCCGAGGATCACGGCGGTGCCGCCGGTCATATATTCGCAGCCATTGGCGCCGCAGCCCTCGACCACCACGTCCGCACCGGAATTGCGGACGGCGAACCGCTCGCCGGCCTGGCCGGCGGCGAACAGCTTGCCGGAGGTCGCACCGTAAAGGACGGTGTTGCCGATGATCGTGTTCGCCCGCGTCTCCAGCGGTGACGACACCATCGGGCGGATCGCGATGATCGCCCCCGACAGGCCCTTGCCGACATAGTCGTTGGCGTCGCCGAACACCTCGAGCCGGATACCCTTGCAGGCAAAGGCGCCGAGCGACTGGCCCGCGCTGCCGCGCAGCCGAACATGGACGTGGTTGTCGGCGAGCTTCGACATGCCGAACTTGCGCGTGATTTCCGACGACAGCCGGGTGCCGACGGCGCGGTGGGTGTTGCGCACCGAATAGGTGAGCTGCATCTTTTCGCCGCGCTCGAACACGGCCTTGGCGTCCAGGATCATCTGCGCGTCCAGGCTGTCCGGCACCTCGTTGCGGAAGGTGTTGATGGCGAAGCGGCGGTGATGGTCCGGCGCGTCGACCTTGGCGAGGATCGGGTTGAGATCGAGGTCGTCGAGATGCTCGGCGCCGCGGCTGACCTGGCGCAGCAGCTCGGTGCGGCCGATGATCTCGTCCAGGCTCTTCACGCCCAGCCGGGCGAGGATCTCGCGGACCTCCTCGGCGATGAAGGTCATCAGGTTGATGACCTTCTCCGGGCTGCCGACGAACTTCTTCCTCAGGCCCTCGTCCTGGGTGCAGACGCCGACCGGGCAGGTGTTCGAATGGCACTGACGGACCATGATGCAGCCCATCGCCACCAGGCTGAGCGTCCCGATGCCGAACTCCTCTGCACCCAGGATCGCGGCGATGACGATGTCGCGGCCGGTCTTCAGCCCGCCGTCGGTGCGCAGCTTCACGCGGTGACGCAGGCCATTCAGGGTCAGTACCTGATTGGTTTCGGTCAGGCCCATCTCCCAGGGCGTGCCGGCATATTTGATGCTGGTCTGCGGCGACGCGCCGGTGCCGCCGACATGGCCGGCGACCAGGATGACGTCGGCATGCGCCTTGGCGACGCCGGCGGCGACGGTGCCGATGCCGGCCGAGCTGACCAGCTTCACGCACACCCGCGCGCGGGGATTGATCTGCTTCAGGTCGTAGATGAGCTGCGCGAGATCCTCGATCGAATAGATGTCGTGGTGCGGCGGCGGCGAGATCAGCATCACACCGGGCGTCGAGTGACGCAGCTTGGCGATCATTTCGGTTACCTTGAAGCCGGGCAGCTGTCCGCCCTCGCCGGGCTTGGCGCCCTGCGCGACCTTGATCTCCAGCTCCTCGGCCGCGCCCAGGTACTCGGCCGTGACGCCGAACCGGCCGGAGGCGATCTGCTTGATGACCGAGTTGGCGTTGTCACCGTTCGGATAGGGCTTGTAGCGGTTCTTGTCCTCGCCGCCCTCGCCGGACACCGCCTTGGCGCCGATCCGGTTCATCGCGATCGCCAGCGTCTCGTGCGCCTCGGGGCTGAGCGCGCCTAAGGACATGCCTGGCGTCACGAAGCGCTTGCGGATCTCGGTGATCGCTTCGACCGAGTCGATGGCGATCGGATCGCGCGCCCAGTTGAACTCGAGCAGGTCGCGCAGATAGACCGGCGGCAGGTCCTTCACGCCGCGGGAAAACTGCAGGTAGGTCGAGTAGCTGTCGGTCGCGACCGCCGTCTGGAGCAGGTGCATCAGCTGCGCCGAATAGGCATGCGCCTCGCCACCCGCCCGCTGGCGGTAGAACCCGCCGACCGGCAGCGTCGCGATGGCCTCGTCGAAAGCCGCCTGGTGGCGGAGCATCGCCGAGAGCTGGAGCGAGGCGTACCCCTCACCCGAAATCTTGGCCGGCATGCCCGGGAACATGTCGTTCACCAGCGCCCGGCTGAGGCCGACCGCCTCGAAATTATAGCCGCCGCGATAGCTGGAGATCACGGCGATCCCCATCTTAGACATGATCTTGAGCAGGCCGTCGTCGATCGCCTTGCGGTGACGCTTCAGGCACTGCTCCATCGTCAGGTCGCCGAACAAGCCGCGGCGGTGACGATCGGCGATGGCTGCTTCGGCCAGATAGGCGTTCACCGTCGTCGCACCGACGCCGATCAGTACCGCGCAATAATGCGTGTCGAGGCATTCTGCGGCGCGCACGTTGATCGACGCATAGGAGCGCAGACCTTTGCGGACGAGGTGGGTGTGGACCGCGGCGGCGGCGAGTACCATCGCGATGGCGACCCGCTCCGGGCCGATCGCCTCGTCGGTAAGGAACAGCTCGGTCTTGCCCTCGCGCACCGCCGTCTCGGCCTCGCGGCGGACGCGGGCGATGGCGGCGCGCAGCGCCTCCGGACTGTCGTCGGCCGGGAAGGTGCAGTCGATATCGGCCGTCTGCCCGGCGAAGTGGGCCTTCAGCCGGTTCCAGTCCGCACTCGTCAGCACCGGCGAATCGAGCACCAGCACCGTCGATTGGACCGCATCGGTATCGAGGATGTTGGCGAGGTTTCCGAACCGCGTCTTCAGGCTCATCACCTGGCTTTCGCGCAGCGAGTCAATCGGCGGGTTGGTGACCTGACTGAAATTCTGGCGGAAGAAGTGGCTGATCAGGCGCGGCTTGTCCGAGATGACGGCGAGCGGCGTATCGTCGCCCATCGATCCGGTCGCTTCCTTGCTGTCCTCGACCTGGGGGCTCAGGATCAGCTCCATGTCCTCCAGCGTCTGGCCGGCGGCGACCTGGCGGCGGATCAGCTCCGGCCGATCGTAGCGCGGCAGCTCGGCATCGGAGAGCGGCAGCTCGTCCATGTGGCGGAATCCCGCGATCCACTCGCCATAAGGTTGCTCGGCGGCGATCCGGTCCTTGACCGCGCGGTCGTCGTAGAGCCGGCCCTCATCGAGATCGACGGCGATCATCTGGCCCGGACCCATCCGGCCCTTGCGGACGACCGTCGATTCCGGAACGACGACCATGCCGCTCTCGGATCCGACGATCAGCAGGTTGTCGGCGGTCTGGGTGAAGCGCAGCGGCCGCAGCGCGTTGCGATCGACGCCCGCCACCGCCCAGCGCCCGTCCGTGATGGCCAGCGCGGCCGGCCCGTCCCACGGCTCCATCACGGAGGCGAGATAGTTGTACATGTCGTAGTGCGGGCGCGGCATCTCCTGCTTGTCCTGCCACGCCTCCGGCACGAGCATCAGCTTGGCGGTCGGCGCGTCGCGGCCGGAGCGGCAGATCGCCTCGAACACGGCGTCGAGCGCAGCGGTATCGGAAGCGCCGGCCGGGATCAGCGGCTTAATCTCCTCCGAATGCTCGCCGAACGCCAGCGAGGCCATCTTGATCTCGTGGCTCTTCATCCAGTTCTTGTTGCCGCGGATCGTGTTGATCTCGCCATTGTGGGCGAGCATCCGGAACGGCTGGGCAAGCCACCACTGGGGGAAGGTGTTCGTGGAATAACGCTGGTGGAAGATCGCCACGCGGCTGACGAAGCGTTCGTCCTGCAGGTCCGGATAGAAGACCGACAGCTCCTCGGCGAGGAACAGGCCCTTGTAGATGATCGACCGGCAGCTGAGCGAGCAGACGTAGAAGCCCTGGATCTGGGCCTCGATCACCTTGCGCTCGATCCGGCGCCGGATGAGGTAGAGGTTCTTCTCGAACTCGGCCTGGCTGACCCCGTCGGGCTGCGGCCCGGCGATCATGATCTGCTCGATCTCGGGCCGGGTCAGCATCGCCTTGTCGCCGATGACCGACACGTCGACCGGGACCTGGCGCCAGCCGTAGATGCTGTAGCCGAAATCGATGATCTCGGATTCGACGATCGTCCGGCACGTCTCCTGCGCGCCGAGATCGGTGCGCGGCAGGAACATCATGCCGACCGCCAGCCACGCATCCAGCGGCTTGTGCCCGGATGCCTCGATCGCATCGTCGAAGAAGCGCACCGGCAGGTCGACATGGATGCCGGCACCGTCGCCGGTCTTGCCGTCGGCATCGACGGCGCCGCGGTGCCATACCGCCTTCAGCGCATCGATCGCCGCCGAGACGACCCGGCGCGACGCCTTGCCGTCGGTCGCGGCGACGAGGCCGACGCCGCAGGCATCGCCTTCGAACTCGGGGCGGTACATGCCGAATTCGGCGAGGCGGGCATGTTCGGCGGTGGGGAAGTCGGTCATGGCCGATCCTCTACGTTGAGCGTCTCGGGGTAGGCGGCGGCGACCCTCAGGCCGCGACCTTCTCGCGCGGGGCAACCTTCGCCTTGGCCTTCAGGAAGGCGTGCATCCGATCCGCGACGTCGCGGCCGTCACGGATCGCCCAGACGACGAGCGATGCGCCGCGGACGATGTCGCCGGCGGCGAACACGCCGTCGAGGCTGGTCTGCATGCTCTTGTGATCGATCCGCAGCGTACCCCAGCGGGTCACCGACAGCTCGGCCGCGCCGAACAGCCGCGGCAGTTCCTCCGGATCGAAGCCGAGCGCCTTGATGACGAGATCGGCATCGACGCGATATTCGTTGCCGGGATCGGCCTCGGGCGCGCGACGACCGGAGGCGTCGGCCTGGCCGAGCCGCATCTTGGCGACGCGCACGCCATCGACCCGGTCGGTGCCAAGGAAAGATTCCGGCGCTGAGAGCCAGACGAACTCGACGCCTTCCTCCTCGGCATTCTTCACCTCGCGCTGGGAGCCGGGCATGTTGGCCCGGTCGCGGCGGTAGAGGCACTTCACCGACTTGGCGCCCTGGCGGATGGCGGTGCGCACGCAATCCATCGCCGTGTCGCCGCCGCCGACGACCACGACATCCTTGCCGGCGGCGTCCAGCGTGCCTTCGTCGAAGGCCGGCACGGCATCGCCAAAGCCCTTGCGGTTGGATGCGGTCAAATAATCGAGCGCCTCGACGATGCCGCCGGCCCCTACGCCCGGCGCCTTGATCGCGCGCGGCTTGTAGACGCCGGTCGCGATCAGGATCGCGTCGTGCCGCTCGCGCAGTTCGGCGAGGGTCGCGTCGCGGCCGACCTCGAATCCTTCGTGGAAGACGATACCGGCTTCCTTCAGGCGCTCGACCCGGCGCATGACGACGTGCTTCTCCAGCTTGAAGCCGGGGATGCCGTAGGTCAGCAGGCCACCGGCGCGGTCATGCCGGTCATAGACGTGGACCTCGTAGCCGCGCACCCGCATCAGCTCGGCGGTGGTGAGCCCGGCGGGACCGGCCCCGATCACACCGATCGACTGGCCGCGGTCGGGGAGGGGGCGGATCGGCTCGACCCAGCCTTCCGCCCAGGCGGTGTCGGTGATGAACTTCTCGACCGAGCCGATCGTGACCGCGCCGTGCCCGGAGAACTCGATCACGCAATTACCCTCGCATAGCCGGTCCTGCGGGCAGATGCGGCCACAGATCTCCGGCATCGTCGAGGTCGCGTTCGACAGCTCGTAGGCTTCGCGCAGCCGCCCTTCGGCGGTCAGCCGCAGCCAATCGGGGATGTGGTTGTGGAGCGGGCAATGCGTCGAGCAATAAGGCACGCCGCATTGCGAGCAGCGTGATGACTGCTCCTCGGCCTTCTCGACGGCATAAGCGCGCGCAATCTCAGCGAAATCCTCGTTCCGCTCATCGGCGGCACGCTTCATGGGATAGTCCTGTCCCACGCGGACGAACGCGAGCATCGGATTGTCGGCCATGTGGGGCTCCCTTCGGAACCGCCCATACCGACCGTAAAGCCCGGAGTCGAGCCGAAAATCGCAGATAGGACAGCTCAGCTTACCTATCGCCTGGTCGTCGGCTCCTTCCTACTGGTGGATCAATCAGGCATCAACAAAGATTGTACCGCCGCGGACCTATCGGGCTAACAGCCAGATCAAAGCGATGCTTCCGGCAATGATCCGGTACCAGGCAAACGGTGCAAAGCCGCGGCGCGACACGATCCCGACAAACCAGCGGATGACCACCAGGGCGACGACGAACGAGACCGCGAAACCGACGGCAATCTCCGTCAGGTAGGCGTTGCCGAGTTCATGGCGCGACTTCCACAAGGCCAGCGCCGTCGCGCCGCACATCGTCGGGATCGCCAGGAAGAAGCTGTATTCGGCCGCGACCCGGCGATCCACGCCCAGCGTCAGCGCGCCCATGATGGTCGCACCAGACCGGCTGACTCCCGGAATCATCGACAGGCATTGGACGATGCCGATGCCGAGTGCGGTCCGCCACGGCATCGCCTCGACCTCGTAGGTCGACTCCGGCTTGGGCACGAGCCGCTCGATCAGGAGGATGGCGAAACCGCCGACGATCAGGGCAACGGCGACGATGATCGGCTGCTCGAGCATTGCCCGGATCGCCGAATAAGCGATCGCGCCGACAGCCGCGGCCGGCAGGAAACCGAGCAGGACATTGCGGGTGAAACGGATGGCGGCGGGATCGCGCGCGGCGAGCCCGGCGAGAACTCCGGAGAACCGCGAGCGGTAGGCGACCACCACCGCCAGAATCGCCCCGAGCTGGATGACGATGTCGAAGGTGGTCGACCCGGCCGGCAGCCCCATCAGCGCGCTGGCGAGGACGAGATGTCCGGTCGAGGAGACCGGAACGAACTCGGTCAGTCCCTCGATGATGCCGAGCAGGATGACGAGGAAAAGCGGGGTGTGCATCGATGCTCGCGGGCTGTTCGGCCGGCCCTGCGCAGGCGACGGCGGGAAAGTGGGATCAGGCGGACTTGGTCGTGCTGAACCGGCCGTGGCGGCGATAGCGGACAAGCCAGGCCGGCGCGACGGCGGCGAGCGGGGCGGGGGTGATACCGAACGCCTCGAACCCTGCCGCGTCGTTGGCGACCACGTTGTCGCGCCCGAGCATCGCCCACTGATCGGCGGTGATCGGCGCGCCGGGCAGCCAGCCGACCGCCTTCGCCATCAGCGCCGCTGCTTCGTCCGGCACCGGCCAGATCGGCTTCGTGCGTCCGGTCGCTTCACCGATCCAGCGGTTCAGCGCCTCCATCGTTACCACTTCGGGCCCGCCGAGTTCGTAGGTCCGTCCGCCATGGCTGCGCGGATCGAGCGCGGCCGCGGCAACGGCCTGGGCGACGTCGCTGACCCACGCGGGCTGGAGCTTGACGCCCGGCCGGACGACTGGAACCACCGGCAACATGCTGGCGAGGCCCGCGAAGCGATTGACGAACTGGTCCTCAGCCCCGAACAGCACGGACGGCCGAATGACGGTGGCGCCCGGAAACGCCTCCCGCACAGCAGCCTCGCCTTCGGCCTTGCTGCGTCCGTAGGCGGCGGGCGAGGCACGATCGGCGCCGATCGCGGAAATCTGCACGAAAGCCTCGGCGCCGACATCGGCGGCGGCCATGGCGACATTGCGCGCGCCTTCGACGTGCACCTTCTCGAAATCACCCTTCAGGATGCCGACGAGGTTCACGACCGCCGTCGATCCCTGCGCCGCCCGGCGGGCGCTGTCCGGCCGCAGGATATCGGCCGACACGAACTGGCTCTGGCCGAGCGCGCCGAGCGGCTTGAGGAACCAGGCGTCGGACGGATCACGCTCGGCGATGCGCACCCGTGCGCCACTCTTCATCAGTGCCTGCGCGACGTAGCGGCCGAGGAAACCCCCGCCGCCGAACAGCGTCACCACCTGATCCCTAGCGTCCATCGATCCCCAGCTTCCGCCTGTTCAGAGCACGCATCTGCCCATGCCGCCCTCACCGACGATTGACAAGCGCCGACACGTCCCCCTAAAGGCCGCCGCCTACCCCGTGCCCAGATGGCGGAATTGGTAGACGCACCAGCTTCAGGTGCTGGCGATCGCAAGGTCGTGGAGGTTCGAGTCCTCTTCTGGGCACCAATACTGGCTCTGGATACGTCCAGCAGGGTCCAGTAAGCGGCTGGTTTCACAGTATTTTTAGACCGAGAATCGCCAGACACCGTCCGGCGAAATCCGGCTAAGGGCAACAGCAGCGGCAACAAAAGTTGCCCTTATTGTTGCCCTCGGATCGACCCGGCCTTGCTGGGGAAACGACCATGCTGACCTACATCCAGATCAATGCCGCCAAGCCGAGGGAAAAGGCTTGGACCCTGAGTGATTCTCAAAGCCTCTATCTCGTCATCCAGCCCAATGGCTCGAAGCTGTGGCGCTTCAACTACCGCTTCCTCGACAAGCAGAAGAAGCTTCACCTCGGTGGCTGGCCGACCATCAGCCTCGCAGAGGCGCGCACCCGGCGCGACGAGGCCAAGAAGAAGATCGCCAACGGGATCGATCCGGCGCTCGACAAGAAGCGCGCGCGGATCGCCGCCAAATATGCCGCAGCTAACACCTTCCAGGCGGTCGCCGAGGAATGGCTGGTGAAATGCGAGCGGGACGGTCTCGCGCCGGTGACCGTCGACAAGATCCGTTGGCTTCTCGCCAAGGCCTATCCGTTGCTCGGCACCATCCCGATCGCACAGATCACGCCGCATGAGGCGCTTGCCGTGCTTCGCAAGGTCGAGGCGACCGGCGCCTATGAGAGCGCACGGCGCATGCGCAGCGTCCTCAGCCGCGTGTTCCGCTATGGCGTCGCGACGGTCCGGTGCGACAAGGATGTGGCGGCCGACCTTCGCGGCGCCATCGCGGTGCCCAAGGTCAAGCATTTCGCTGCCATTACCCGGCCGTCCGAGGTCGGTACGCTGCTACGGGCGATCGACGGCTATACCGGGCACAAGGTGACCGTCATGGCCATGCGCCTGTCGCCGCATGTGCTCCTGCGTCCCGGTGAACTCCGACAGGCCGAGTGGACCGACATCGACTTCGACGAGGCCATCTGGTTCATTCCGGCCGAGCGGATGAAGATGCGGCGTCCGCACCGCGTACCGCTCTCGCGGCAGGTGATTGCAATGCTCAAGGAGCTTCACGAGCACACGCACTGGTGGAAGTACCTGTTCCCGTGCCTCGGCAAGCCGCGCAAGGCGATGTCTGAGAACGCCGTCAACCAAGGCCTTCGCAAGCTCGGCTACACCACCGACCAGATGACCGCGCACGGCTTCCGGGCGATGGCCGCGACCTTGCTCAACGAAATGGGCGAATGGAACCCGGATGCGATTGAACGACAGCTTGCCCATGTCGACACCAACCAAGTCCGTCGCGCCTATGCCCGCGGCGAATATTGGGATGAGCGCGTCGAGATGATGCAGCGCTGGTCGGACTATCTCGACCAATTGCGCGATGGCGGGAAGATCCTGCGGCCCGCCTTCCCGGCTGCGCGACGCGCGTGATCGCCGGCAGGGAACGTGCCGATGGCAATTGTCCGTTGGCACGTTCCCAAAAGCGATGTCGTCGTTGTCGAGCCCCTCACTGAAACTCTTAAGCGCGAACCATGTCGAAATACGTCAAACCAACCCCGCTCGCACTGCCTGCGCCCGGCGGCGTGTCCGTCGGAAGCCTGCCACAGGCGAAGCGCCACAAGCGCAAGTTCGATGCGGTGATCACGATCGAGGAGCCGGGCGCCCGGCCGAACCTCCGGTTGAGATTCGCACCCGATCCGGGCCGGGAACATCTGGTGCTCCAGTTCGAGGACGTCGACACGGATAGTCTCGGCATCCGCGTGGCGACGCAGGAGGACGTGGAGCGGGCAGTCGTTTTCGCGCGATCCTGGACGGATCGCTCGCTGCTCGTGCATTGCTTTCACGGTGTGGGGCGCTCCGCCGGGATCGCACTGGCGATCCTCGCCGACCGCCTAGGCGCCGGATACGAGGCTCAAGCGCTGGAAAGACTGCTGGCGGTCAGGCCCGAGGTCACACCCAATCTAGTCGTGGTGTCGCTTGCCGACCAGCTGCTAGAGCGGCAAGGACGGCTCATCGCGGCAGTCGCCGAATGGGAAACGTCGGAACCGGGACTCAAGGAGGCGCGAGCCACTCGCCTTCGTTTCGCGACGACACGGCCCGAACTCTATGCACGCGCCAGCCAAGTGGCAGATCGGACGAACCGGTCGTCGTGATGCATCACGGATCGATCCAACTCGACATGCTGCGTAGTGGCAACAAGGTGCTGCGGCACGGATTCAGGGCAACGCTTCGCTGACTGTCATTGGGGCCGTGCCAGTGTCCTCTAGGACGGCGCTGGCGCCCAAGACAGCTATGCCGCATCATGCATGCTGCCGGTTGACGAAACTGCTGTCATTCGCAGCCAAGCCGTGTCGACAAGGCATCGCGGCTAAATGGATCGGGCGAATAGGATGGACTGCGGGAGGCAACTTCTCAAATTCTGTGGCCCTACGGGCTATGCTATCCAGAATCTGGAACAAGCGCAGATTTTCTGCCAGCACTATGCTGGCTATAACGATCCCTTCGAATTCTGGACAAAGGTGCTGGTCGGGATACCTGACCCGGAGCGGGAGCCGGAGCGCTATCTGGCGGCCCTGAGAACCTGGGGATTCTACTGCGACACTGTCGCAGAGGCGATGGATAATCAGATCATCCAGGACTCTGTCGCCGAGTATTTCGACGAATGCCAGAATTACGCCCCTCCCTTTGACGAAATGCGGCAGGATGTCCGCATCGCCTGCTTCGGGTCCGAAAGAGACAATCAGTTGATGTGGTCCCATTATGCCGATGGCTTGCGGGGATTCTGTATCGTATTTGACGAGCAGCTGCTGGCCACGGGCAAAGGAGACTATGTCCTCGACGTGGCCTATACCAGCGCCCCGCCCGTGGTGGACAGCTTCATATATGGTCTTGCATGGGATCAGGACTGGTACAGCCATATCGCGATCGAGGAGACGACCGCGCGCCTTCGATATGAGGGTAAAACGGAACCCTTCGACGAAATCTCAATGTACGAGGAGTCTGGTGCGGAAGCCCTTCGGACCATGCGCGATATCTGGCAGCAGGTGTTTGCGACAAAGCCCGTGGAATGGCAGTACGAGCATGAACGCCGGCTCCTTATGCAGACGGACCGCTCCGACACATCGCCCGTCCTTCGGCCGTTTGGGCGTGAGTGCATCAAGGAACTGATTGTTGGGGAGCGAATGCCCGCCGACTACCGCCATCGTCTGCTTGCCCTGATGGATGAGCATTATCCCGAAGCGCGCATCATGACTGCACGCAGGGCAGAGGGCGCGTACACACTGACCATTACCTGACGTCTGCGGGATCAGCTGCATGCCAGATATCATGAGTGGATGAGCCGGACGACGCTCCATGATAGGGCAGTCGGGTGACTGACACCCCTGGCGAGACATCGAGCCTACCCATGTTCCACCTCGGGGATCTCGAGCCCGAGGAACTCGACCGGCTTGCATCCGGCGTCCATGACACATTCGTCCTTGTCCTGCCTGTGCCGAGTATCGGATCCAGTAACTCGCACATCGACATCGCGGATGATCTGATTGAGATTTCATGGATTGCTGAAAGCATCTCAGCTGTCGCCGGTTCGGTCACTGCCCGGGAGGACTATGACGCTGCGAGGTTCAGGACTCGCTATTTGCTCTCCGTGGCGAATCCAACACTTGGCTTTGGTCACGTCCGGGCGGCGGCGTAGCGACAGCGCGCAGAACCCGCGCGCCCTCAATACATCTCGCAGGTCGCGCAGGTGCGCGGCGGTGATTTCGTCGGGCATGTCCGGCAGCAAGATGCCGACCATGTCGTCGGCATGGGCTGCGACATCGACCCATCCGAGAATGCACTTGCCCTTGCCGCCGCGTCCCTTGCCGATCGAGAGCAGCCGTGTGAGCCGCGACCAGGCCGTGCGGGATCGCGGATAGAGGAGCAGGGCGCGACCATCTGTAAGCTCGACGCGCGTACCAGCGATCATGCGGACGCCAGTGGTTTTCTGGCCATCCCATCCGCGAACCACGCCCGCGACCGTATTCCAGTCGGCGAGGCCCATGGCGCTGTGCCCGAGCAGCGCGGCTGCGGCGAACAGTTCCTCCGGCGACGATGCGCCGCGCAGGAACGAGAAATGGCTCGCGATCTGTAGTTCTACGTATGCCGTGCTCGCGATCGCCATCAGCCGAACATCCCGTGCATGTACCAGCTGAGGTCGCCGGTTGCGTCCTCGACGCCGTCCCCACGGCGGAACAGCCAGAAGCGTGCGCCGCCCTCGGCCTCGACCCGGAAATAGTCTCGCACCGCCCACATCTCGCGGGCGTTGCGCCACCACTCGCCGTGGACACGCTCGGGTCCGTCACCGGCCACCACACGATAGCTCTGTCGCCGCCACGTGAACCGGCGCGGTGGATGATCGGGCAGGAGCGCGATGACGTTGGACAGTGGCTCCGGGCGCTTGAGCAGGCACACCGGACGCTTCCACCCCGGCCAGCCCTTCGTCGCGGCGAGTGGCGCTACACGCTGCATTGCGCGTTCGGGGACATCGCTTTCCAGGGCGGTTATGCGGAACAGCGCCGATGCACCGGCCCGCGTGCCGAGCTGGTCGACGAGCGGCGCAAGGTCGCGCGCCTTCCTCGAGGTTTCGAGAAGCGCGCCGGCTGCTTGTGCGCCCAGCGGCTCATGGTGGGGGACGGCGAGATGCATCGCTTCGATGCCGAGGCCGGGATCGAGTTCGGCCATTTTGAGCGCGAACATGCGCTTGAGATGCCGATCGTCGCGGGTCGCGCGCGAGGCGCCGACCCCGAGCCGCCGCGCCTCGCCATCGACGCGGTCGGCGGTGAGCAAGACCGTGCGGGCACCGAGCCCGCGCGTGCGCAGCTCGATGACGAGATCATCGACCAGATCGCCGATCACCTGCGCGATGCTCTCGGGTGTGCCGATTGGTTCGAGCAGACGGCGCGTCACCGCGGGCGCGTCGGTCGGCACGACCGGAATGATCGGTTCGGCCACCAGTCCCCGCGCCTGATCGAGCAGTTCGACCGTCCGCAGACCAAGCCGGCGCGCGAGCGGACCGCGCGGCATCGGATAGAGATCGGCGATCCGCTCCAGACCGAACCTTGCCGCCGCAACCAGCGATTCTGGTTCGAGACGCAGTGCGGACAGCGGCAGGTCAGCGATCGCCTGCGCTTCCTCGCCGCTGCCGAGCAGCACGATCGGATTGCCGACATAGCGAGCAAGCGCGTGCGCTGCGCCGGGCGTGCCGGCGACCGCGATTCGTGCGGTGAAGCCAAGTCGTTTCAGGAAGGCGAGCAGCCGGCGGCAGAAGCGATCCTCGCCGCCGAACAGGTGCGTCGTGCCGGTGAGGTCGAACCACAGACCATCGGGACCGGAGACGGCGGCCGAAGGCGTCCATTGCCGCGCGGCATGAAGCGCGAGCCGATCGAGCAGCGCGCGATCGGCCTCGTGCTCCGCATCGCGGACGTCGAGGTCAGCGACCAGTGCGCGGGCATGGGCTGCGGCCATGCCGGGTCGCAGGCCGAGTTCGAGCGCCTGTGGGCAGGCGGCCGTGATCACGTCCTTCTGGCCAGTGCGGGTGATCAGTACTGTCGGCGTGCCCCATAGTGTCGCCCAGGTCGGCGCAGCGGTCATCCCTGGCGGGTTGCCATCATCGGAGCGCATCGCCCGAAACGGATGCTCGGCATGTTCGCTGCGTCGGCCCATTTCGCGCATGGTCGGGCGCTGGTGCGCCGGCAGCGCGTCGATCTCGGACTGCGCCGGGCGGCCGCCAAGCGCACCATCCCGCGCCCAGCGCGCGCCGGGACGCCAGCCACCGCCGCGCGGGACCGAGCAGGCACCCGGATCGTCGTCAATCGGCTCTTCGAAGCGCGGTCCGGCCGCCGTTCGCCCGTCAGGCGGCGTGGCTGGCCGCTCGTTCCTGCGCAACCGCTCGATCGGGAGCTGCGGCAGGAAGAGCGAGGCGACCCGTAGCATCGCACGCCTCCAGTTCGAGGGAAAAAGGATCGCCACCCCGCTGGCGGGCGAGTTCGACCTGCCAGCGTGGGCGGCTGACGCCCGGCCAAGGCAAACGCTCCGACGCAGTGCAGCCGATCCGCCAACCCGTCATGGCCGACGATGGCGTGGACAATGGGCAGCGGTCGCGCGAGCGGCGACTGCGGTAAAGCAGCATCGGCGTCCTCCCATCCGAAGCGGCGAGTTGGAGGCGGCGGGTGGCGGTCATGTCGGCCACCTTCACCTCGGCGATCACGCAGGCGAGCGACCCATCGCGCAGGCCGTCCTCGGTCATGGCGAGCACTTCCGCATCCTTGCGGCCTTGGGCGTAGAGAACCTTGTCCGGGCCAAGCCCGACCTGTTCGAGGCCGGGCGCGTAGAGATCGAATACCGTGACCGCCCAGAGCACGGTGAAGCCAGGCTGGTTGGCAAAGCGCGCGGCGATCCCCGCCATGAACAGCCTGGCGGCCGCGTCATCATTGAGGCTGGCCGAGGCCGCAGCGATTTCATGCAGTCCGCCGCTGTCGAGGCCATGATCAGCGAGCCGCCCGTCGATTTCCGGCAGGCCAAAGCCGAGGGCGCTACCGCGTGTTACGCGTGCAGCCGCCATCTCGGCGCGAAGCGCGGCGAGCATCTCGGCCGGGGGCCAAGGCATGGCGGATGAAGGTGCGGGTATCGGTCAGCATCGACTCACTTGTTCCCTCTATGTTCCGATGAGTCATGCCGGTTCGTCAAGCGGCTTGCGATGACGGGACTGTCAAAGCGAGAGCGTCGCCTGTTCGGGCTCGGCCTGCGGCGGCGCCCAGACCCGGGTTACATTGAGCATTCCGGCCGGCAGATATTTGAGCATGTCGTCAGCCGGAACGTCAGGATTCAGCCAGTCCGACCATTGCTCGCGGGTCAGCGGAATAATCTGGCGGTGGTGATAGGGTTTGATGTCCTCGACGGCATCCATGGTCAGCAGCGAGAAGGCCTCACCGACTTTGGGATCGTGCTGCCAGATACCGGCCATGCAGAACCAACGATGGTCCTTCATCTCAAACAGCCATTTATCGAGCCGCTTGTCCTTCGGACGCGGCAAGGCGGGATCGGTGAACTCGTAGAAGCCATCGCACAGGACGAGGCAGCGATTGACGCTGAGGTCGGGCGGCTTCCCGCCGAACCCCCCGCTGCGCAGATTATAGACCGGACCTTTCTTGCCAGGCCAACTCCAGCGCCGGTTCACCAGTTCGCCGACGGCGCGGTAGTTGCCCGGTGGCCGCTGGACCGCGCGAACGATCGGCGCCGTATCTGTCATGCGGATGTCGGCGCGCGGATTGTCTTCGGGCACGCCCTCCGGCGTCTCGATGTTGATTTCGAGATCGTCGAAATCCTCCATGATCGAGGCAATCTCGACCTCAAGGCGGTAGTCGTTACACATCGGCCGGCAGGCAAATCCTTTGGCTTGCGACTCTATATTGTTCCAGTTATGTTCTCATTATGAGCGCCACTGCAACCCCGTTCGACTCGGACGCGGCGGAGGGCACCCTTCGCCCGATCATTCGATACAAGCCCGATGGCTCGGGCAAGAAGGAAGTCGTCAATGCGCACTGGGGATCCAATCCCCAGTTCAGCGCGGGCGTCGAGTATCGCTTCGTGCGCTCTGAGGGCCAGACGTTCCCGTCACAGCGCTGCCTGATCCCTGCGTCGGAATTCCGCATGAAGGTGGGCAAGAAGGATTACCGGGTCACGCTCGACGACGGCAATTTCTTCTACCTCGCCGGTGTGTGGGAGCCTGCTATGGCGGGCTGGCCGTTGGCGTTCCGTATCATCACGGTCGCGGCCAACGCCGAGGTGTCGCACTACCAGGATCGCCATGGCGCGATCATCCTGCGTCGGCAGGTCATGGACTGGCTCGATGCAACCGTGCCGGAAGACACGCTACTGGTGACACCGCCAGCGCATATGTTCATCATCGACGAGATTGGCCGCGGTCGTCCCAAGGCGCGGCAGGCCGGACTCGCGCTCTGAGCACTGCGGGAATTATCGGGAGAGATCGCCATCGAAAATCATCTACAGAAAATTCTCTCTTTGTTCTTGCATTGAGGGAATCATGCGGACAAGATGGCACAAATATTCCCAGAGGTGTCCATGTCAGTGTCCAGCGAATTTTCCCTGCTCCGCGCAAAGGCTGGCATCAGCATCGAGGATTTCGCTGACCAGTCTGGGTTTTCCCGCCGCACCGTCTATCGCTGGGAGAGTGGCGCAGCCGCTCCCCGTCTCGCCGCGGTTCGCTTGCTGAAGTCGATGGCGCGCAAGGGGCGCGATGTCCCGGCGAACGAGTCCGGAAGCTTCCGTTTCATCGATCTTTTTGCAGGCATCGGCGGACTGCGACGCGGCTTCGAGGATCTCGGCGGTCGGTGTGTCTTCACCAGCGAATGGGACAAATATTCGCAGCAGACCTATCTCGCCAACTTCGCCTGCGAGCATGAGGTGGTCGGTGACATCACCAAGGTGCCGGTCGAGGATATACCTGCGCATGATCTCCTGCTGGCCGGCTTCCCGTGCCAGCCATTCTCGATCGCTGGTGTATCGAAGAAGAACGCCCTCAACCGCCCGCACGGCTTTGCTGACGAGACGCAGGGCACGCTGTTCTTCAACGTCGCCCAGATCATCAAGCATCACCGGCCACGCGCATTCCTGCTGGAGAACGTCAAGAATCTCGTCAATCACGACAAGGGCCGGACGTTCGAGGTGATCCATCGCACCCTGACGGCCGAGCTGGGCTACCAGGTTCACTGGAAGGTGATCAACTCGAAGTCGTTCGTGCCGCAGCAGCGTGAGCGTATCTTTATCGTGGGCTTTCGCGAAGCGAATGACTTCACGTTCGATGATCTTGATCTGCCCAATCTTCTCAACGGGCCGAGACTGGGGACAATCCTGCATCCCGAGGACGGGAGCGAAGAAATCGATGCGCCCTACACGCGCGGCAACATCGGATCGGTAGCGGCGAAATACACGCTGACCGACCACCTTTGGGACTATCTCCAGCGCTATGCGGAGAAGCACCGCTCCGCCGGCAACGGGTTCGGGTTCGGTCTCGTCGGGCCGGGCGATGTCGCCCGGACGCTGTCGGCACGCTACTACAAGGATGGCTCGGAAATCCTCGTCGCCCAGCCCGGACGCAACCCGCGCCGGCTGACCCCGCGAGAATGTGCGCGGTTGATGGGATTCGATGATCCGAACGGCCGTGAGTTCATTATCCCGGTCTCTGACACACAGGCCTACAAACAGTTCGGCAATTCGGTCGTCGTCCCGGTTGTGCGGGCAGTCGCCGAACACATGCTGCCCTGGCTGGTCGATCCGGCCGAGCTGGCACCCGAGCGGTTGCAGCGGAAGCTCGCGCTTGCCGGGTGACGTCGTCGATGCGGCTACGCGCAGCCGCATGATGTCCGGAATCCGCGGCAAGGACACCAAACCGGAGCTTGTCGTGCGGCGCGGCCTGCACGCGCTTGGCTTCCGCTACCGGCTGCATGACCGCCGATTGCCGGGCAAGCCGGACATGGTCCTGCCACGCTGGCGGGCCGCGATCCAGATCAACGGTTGCTTCTGGCATGGACATGACTGCGCGCTGTTCCGCTGGCCGGGAACGCGGCAGGAGTTCTGGCGCTCCAAGATCGGGCGCAATGTCGAGCGTGATCGCGAGGTTGAAGCGGCGCTTGACCACGCCGGCTGGCGCGTGCTCACAGTCTGGGAATGCGCCCTGAAGGGGCCGGCGCGCATTGGCGCAGACGCCGTGGTCAACGGCGCTGCTGACTGGCTGCGCTCGGATGCGCACACAGGAGAAATCAGGGGGACGGACCGTGCCGGTAGGTGATCTTGTCGAGTGGATGGAGGAGCACGGCGCGCCCGAGTTCGTCTGGTATGTCAAACGCCTCTCTGGCAACGACACGCTGGCTAACGGCAGCCACCAGGCCGGCCCGTATATTCCGAGAGACTTCCTGTTCGAGGTGTTTCCCGCGCTCAATCGCCGCGAGATCAAGAACCCGGATGTCCGGTTCAATCTCTATGTCGATTCCCACGCCGATGCCCGCGAGGTGCGGGCGATCTGGTACAACAACCGTTTCCATGACAGCGCCGCTGCCCGTGGTCGCGACGAGACGCGAGTCACGGGGTTCGGTGGCGGTGCCTCGGCGCTGCTCGACCCGGAAAGCACTGGCGCGCTTACGGTCTTCGCATTCCGGCGCACTCCCGAGAACGAGATCGCGGACTGCCATGTCTGGGTATGCCGGCACGAGACCGAGGAGGATCTGGTCGAGGATCGCGTCGGTCCGGTCGAGCCGGGGAAATACTTGATCTGGCCGCCCGCGCAGGATGGCCTGTTCGCCCTGCTGGCTCAGCCGCAGGTGCGCGCGAGTTGCTGGCTTTCAGATGAGAAAATACCGGTCGAATGGCGGACCCGGTTTCCGAGCGGCGCGGACATCGTCCGTCGGGCGGTGGAGTTGCGCCCGGACGACGGACTTGATCCCGATCGCCGCCTGCTGCGGCGCCGCGAGTGCGAGTTCGAGATTTTCCGGAGCGTCGAGCAGGCGGTGGAAATGCCGCATATTGCGGCCGGCTTTGCAACGATTGATGCGTTCATCTCGCGTGCCCAGACGATCCTCCAGCGACGTAAGGCTCGCTCCGGTCATTCGCTGGAGCTGCATGCGCGGGCAATCTTCATGGAGGAGCGCCTCGTGGAGGGCACACACTTCTCGCATCAGCCGGAGAGCGAGCCGGGCAGGCGACCCGACTTCCTGTTTCCATCGGCGGCCGCCTATCACGATGCCGGCTTTCCGAAGGATCGGCTCCGCATGCTGGCGGTGAAGACGACATGCCGCGACCGCTGGCGCCAGATCCTGAACGAGGCCGATCATATTCCTGCCAAACACCTGCTGACGCTGCAGGAGGGCGTTTCCGAAACGCAGTTCCGCGAGATGACCCAGGCCGGCGTGCAGTTGGTCGTCCCTTCCGGCCTGTTCGAAAAATTCCCCAAGCCGGTGCAGCCGCATCTCCAGACGCTGGAGAGCTTTATCGGCGATGTCCGGCTGCTGCCGCTCGGCGCGACACGAGCGATCTGCTTGCCGCTGAACTGAACTCGGTCCTTCGTCGCCTCCAGAACGAGCACGACGTGCTACCGTTCATGCAGGAAATGCTTCCTGCCGCCAGCACGAGGCTCGCGCCACTTCCCGACGCGATGATGGAACAGCTCAGGACTTCGCCGGATCTCAGAAGTATCCGTCCCGGCGAGCTGGTCTGGATATCAATGGCCGCGCCCCCGGATGCAGCTGCGGAGATTGTCCTGTATCGGGCCGAGGCGAACGGCGGCCATTATATCATTGCTCCGGCAGGGGATTAAACGACTCACCCGTCTGTGCCATTCCCTGCAGGTGCGATGCTTTCATCCTTACTGTCCGGCCGGACACGGCCTGCCTGACTGGGCCAGTGTGTTGGCCCACCCGAATGTCCGGATGGGCGTATCACTTCAGCCAGCGGCAGCCATCTGGATGAACCAGCATTTCGGAGGTCCGCCAACACACCCGGGCGTTCCGCGCGCTCTTCCCCCGGGTGTGCCGGCGGCTGTCCTCAGCAGGTTGATGCAGGCCTGTCCCTGCCTCTTCAATCAGGTCGACAGGGCGCCGTCTGCGCGGGCAGTTGTGCATTTCTGCGAACTGACACTTGGCACACCGGTGACCGCATCGAATGTCCATCAGGCCTTCCTAATCCAGCACCCTGGTGCGCCGGCGTTCAACCCGGGGCCGTTACGTGCGGCAGCCCGTGGCGGCACCGTTATGGAAATGCTGTGCAGCGAAGTCCTTGCCTCGGCGGGCATTCCGGCGATGACGCCCGGGTCCGACCGATGGCCTGTCTGGCAGATGCCCGGGCACATCCTGATGAACGAGGGACGCATGCAGACGCTTCAGGCACTTGGCGACATCCTGATTCCATGTGCTCCAACCAACCTCGTCATCTCAGTGAAGAGCGAGGCGGCGCGTGAGCGACTGCTTTATTCGGCAAACTCGATCGAGGGTATTGGTTTCGGGTTTTTCAAGGAACCCGAGGAATTCTGGACCGCGTCGCGCATGTCCCTTTACAAGCGGATGGGCTTCACGGCGATCTACATGCCCGACCAGACCTTCGCTCAAGTTTCCCAGAAGGTGGCTGAGGACGGCAATGACCGGCACGCTATCAACATCAACGGCACCGCGCTCTACCGTCCTCTGAGCATTTTCGGTGACGACATGTTGAGAGTGGTGGGACGGTCAAGCGCCCTGCTCTAGCAGCGGTGGTCTGGCAGGCGGACAGTCCAGACGTCGTTATGCAAGGTATCCGGCCGGGTCGGCAGCAAAGTCGGGACTGTCGATCAGGCCTTTCAAAAATGCCGGCTTCCACATGTTCGGTCCGTTTGGGCGACTGGCGGCACGATACTCCCGATCCATCTGGGCGACGAGTGCAGGCCATCCATCTACAGCTGTCTCGGACCAGTCATCCTTGCGTTCGCCAAAAGCAAGGATCGCTTCAGTCCGGTAGAGCTCATCAAGTTCGAGCGTGCGGAACTGCCAGGCAAGGCGTCCCCGCAGGTCCGCATCCATTCCAGGGCAAGCAGCGATTGAAAATGTTGGGCTAAACACACCACCGTTAAATGGGGCGCACGACAGGAAGAGTTCGTTGACCGGCAGAACGTCGAAATAGGGGTGGACGAACTGCTCCCCTGCAGCGGCATTGGCGATCGTGCCCTTGTTGCGGTTGCAGTCGGCGCAGACTGCAACGAGATTCAGGACAAAGATCGCAAGCGCTGGCCAACTTTCCTTGGGCAGGAAGTGATCTAGGGTCTTGGGCTGGCTAACCCCGCACAGAAGGCACCTGCCGCGGGCAGCTCCGAGGACATCTGCTCGTAGGTCTTCCAGCCACCCACCCTCGTAGGTCTGGGTATACAGAGACCGCTGCCAGTTTGCTTGCTGAGCGGGCCACGCGGCAGAATCTGGCACGAGATGAGGTCGACCGCTCCCCGCTGGAAATGCTGCATACCCAGCAAGCACCTCGGGCCTCCTCTGCTGCAGCCCGGCCTTCTTTGGCTGGTTGGTTCGCAGGACGCAGCGATCGTAATCGATGGTGCTGTCGCGCACCGGTGCGACACAGCTTCTCATCGACGCCCAGCCTGCATTGCCATCACAAGCGACCGTGCTTGGGCGCTAAGGCCGTTCTCGAACCTACCCTCAATTTCATCAAGCGAGTAGCGCTGGGCCATCACACGGAGGGTGTCCACAAAGGCACCTGCCCGACTGTCCAAGCGGAACACCTCTCGACTAATCGTTCCGATATCTTCTCCAAATGTCTCGATCTCGGGAGGAAAAACCTCAGTGCGATTCACGTGCCGAGCCATGATATTTACCTGACGGGCTGGCGTTTCTTGGACCACGAACGGTGAATGAGTGGCGATGATGGCAAACGCTTCGCGAGCGCCGAGCAGCGTCCGCAACACCGTCAGGAAAGTGGCAAGCAGCGGAGGATGCAAGTGCGATTCAGGTTCGTCGATCAGCACCAAGCTACCGGCCCGGAGGTGCGCAGCAAGTTGGACGGTCATTAGCAGGACAAATTTGTGACCGGTGCTCGCCGCCCGGAAGATTCTCCGCAGTTCGTCGGAAGCTGCTCCTGTATCGCTGGCAGGAGGCCGATAGCCCGCGGCGGCAAAAGATCCGTCTTCGAAGAGTTTGTCGAGGCAGGTGCCGAGCAGTCCATCGTCGTTCTGGCGCGCTGCGGCCTCCGCCAGACGGAAATCATCGCCAATCTGCCTCGCTGTCTTGAGAGGAGCAGTAGACTGCGAGTCGCCGACAGAGGTTTTCCGAAGGTCCCGAAGTCCGAAATACTTATAGCCGAGACTGGTATTCCGTTTCGTGAAGGTCTCACGCTCTCCCCGATTGCCCGCCGGCACCGCGAAATCGTCAAACGCGCTGTACGAGAATGCGAGGATCCGACTGAAATCCACCGACGGTTCGAACCGTCCCCAGCGACCCTCCTCGCCATCTTCCGGTGAATCAAAAGCCGCGAGGGCGAGATTGGACAGAAGCCGGGTCTTTCCCGAGCCATTGGGTCCGATGATCACGCTGGTACGCAATGGCAGGTCATCGTCCGGCCGGAAGGAGAATGTCACGGGGAAAGGTGTTCCACCGACCTCGGTATGAAAGGTCATCGACTGACCAATAGAGGCAGGCGAGGACTGGGTGCCGAGCAGGAAAAGTCCGGCGGCCTCATCGAGAGCGACCTTTGCAGGCGTAAAGCGCAACAGCGAGTTTCGAACACCTGTCTCGTTCTCGAATTCCCTGCGACGCGCGGGATCGATGGCGATGTCGGACAGGGCCTCGAGAACGGCAAGCGCGTCGCGGCCGCCCACCTCCCGAAGCACCATGTAATATTCAAGCTCGGCGCCCAGCGAGGCGTAGTTGGGGCCGAGGCGCTCAAATGTGGTGTCTAAGACCGTCCTGCCTGCCTGCTGGCCACGGCGGGTGATTTTAAGCGTGCCGACTGCCTGTTCCTCGCCGGATGCGTTCACATATCCGAGCTTGAACGTCGTCTGGAAGCCGGCGTCATCAAGCTGCTCGGGTCGCAGGACCCATGAATCCGGTCCGGGCGTCGGCAGCGGTTGCCGGCCCCCTCTCCGCGCCGGAAAGGCGTGGAACAGGGGCATTCAGCCAGTCACCTGCGCCAGCTGGAAATGCTCCCTGATTTCTGCCTCAAGCTCAGCTTCATCCAGCACATGCAAAGGCATAATCTGGTTGGTGATCCTGAGTGTGATACTGACCCGCCGCGTCATCGCCTCGAGTGGGAGGGGTGGGCGTATGCGTGAAAGTTCAAGCCAGACCTCCCCGATCGCACGCGTGACATGCCGGGAACCGGTCAGACCAGGCCGTTCAAGCAGGCTCATGCTTGCGTCCTCGTTGATCCCCTCGACAAGCTCCCACCTGTCAGCCTCCGCGTCCCGACGGAAGGACACGCCCCGCAGCCAGAGCCGCTGCAAGGCGTTCCGGACGCCGCCACGATACCGATCCACAGTTGCGTCCCATCGCCACCGCACCAGATCGGCCAGCAGCACGGTAGAAAGGAACGCCCAGACGTCATCCCGCAGCGCATCCGGGCCGGCGACAAGATCTTCCTCGACCAAGGCGCGGGCCAGCTGCTTGTCGAACGACGAGCGCGCATCCCGGGTCACCAACGGATAGCCGGCACCGGATGCGATCGACAGAACCCGCGCCCTGATCCTCACCAGATCGGCATCATTAACCCGGCGCCCGCCCGTTGCTGGGAAACTGACCTGCGAACCGGCGAGGTCGCGACGGTGCTCCCAATCCGTAGCTGCAAGAGCATCGACACCCTGTTGCAGGAGAATTCGGACTCCGCGCAGTGAAAGACGGGGGAAATGCAGCGCATCAGGCACGGAATCCGGTCTCCTCTCGCGCGCCGGCAATCGCCGCTTCGAACCTGCCCGGGGTGAAGGTCGCGAGTTGACGGACTGCAGCGATGTCCTGTGCCGGAAAAGCGAGCAGCAGCCAGCGCGTCACTGCCGCCGCCACGGTTACAGCCTCTGGATCGATTCCGGTCGTACTGAATTCGTCGTTAGCAAGGGCTCCCCTCACAATCTGAAGGCGAACGCCGTCCATCAACAACCTCAGTGTAGTGACATCGCCATGACTGACCCTAGCCACGAAATCCGGGAAGTCGTCGTTGACGAAGAGCCGGAACGAGCCCTCGAAATCCTCATCGAGTGCGGCCGGAGTCCATTCCAGCATCCACAGGGCGTTCCTGCTGTCGGGAAAGATGTCACTGAAGCGGAGAGCTTCGATCGGGAAACGTGCCTCCTCTGGCTCAATGCGAACCTTCAGTTCATCATCCCAGAGTTTCAGGCCAATGCGTTTGGGCGCGAGGATATTGCCGGCCGATGCCGGCCCGGCAAGCACGATATCAGTCCGCAATGTGAAGCGCTGGGCGATCTCGAGTCCGTCAAGCAGAAGCTCGATATCAAACTCCGTCTGCGAAAGGGTGACATCGCTAGCCCAGAAGATCCGGCGAAGGCGATCTTCCCGCGCGCCACCGGTGCCTACGGTCACCACGATTTTCAGCCGCAGTTCGCTGGGAGCTATGCCCAGCCTGTCCGCAATGCTGGCGAGATTGATCTTGACCGAGCGACGGACACGAACTTCGCTCGCATAGTCCCAGTCAGGCAGGTACTCGCCCAGCAGTCTCCAGCCACCCTCGTCGACACTCCAC